>Ga0335078_10001447_pt1 | contig 35780 bp, 21 predicted proteins | sample Lox_Sample_32_FD_206711 | JGI IMG/M metagenome (GOLD analysis project Ga0335078, IMG submission 206711) | Soil microbial communities from Loxahatchee National Wildlife Refuge, Florida, United States - Lox_Sample_3.2 | ecosystem: Environmental > Terrestrial > Soil > Wetlands | place: USA...
CTCCAGCGTTGTGCCGTGACAAGCAACGTCGTCGCAGATGGTGGAGCGATGCTGATCGGGCGGCATCTTGAGGCGAATCACCTGGCGCGCATTCACGTCGATGATGACGCGTTCGATCATGGTCACGTTGGCGTCGCCCACCAGCGGGTACTTCCACGCCTGGAGCCTGGGATGCGTGTTGGTGATGGGAACAAGATACATTTCACCAGTCTGGCGCTGGTCCTGCTGGAAGGTGGCAATTCTCGCCGAGTCGGGCGACCAAAGCAGGATGGCCGAGTTTGAGTGCTGCCATCCTGCATTGTCGGTCGCGTAACCAAAGTCTTTGACGCCGTCGGTGGTGAGCTGGGTCTCGGCGCCGGTGCCGAGGTTTCGCACCCAGAGATTCCAGTCTCGGATGAAGGCCCCGAGCTTTTTGTCTGGAGAGATTGTCAGCGGCTCCTCCTCTCCGGCCTCCGGCGCGCCATGCGGGACCCCGTGCCGGGTGCCCGCCCGGCCAATTTTTGTGCAGGAATCGTTCCCGGTTCCAAGGCTGCATTGATAAAGCGCGCCGTCGACCGTGAGCGTGAACACGTGCTCGCCAGACAGGGTAATGTCGTCGATGGCGAGATGGCGGCCATCGGCGCGGAGCGCTCCGTTCGATGCTGCCCTCAGCAGCGCTGCCAGCTTGTCCTGGTCGAAGGCCGGCCCCTGCGTGCCCCTGGCCGGGTCGACGAGGATGTAGGAGATGCCCTCGTCATCCACTGCCCGGTACCAGAAGCGGGCGTCGTCGGCCCAGTGCGCTTCCACCTGTCCCTTGTAGGCAAGAGGGTTGACGCGGTAGGGCATGAACTTCTCAGCCGCCGCGTAATCCTGGGCAGTGAACTGCCGCGGGCTCTGCGCAGCGCAGGCGGCGCAGAGGGCGATCAGGAGGGCAGGGATATTCATCCATCGGGAATTCGTCATAAGCATTTTGAGGGTCCCTCGGGAGACAGCGCACAGCCGTGCCGAAAAAGCGCACTGACTGTTGACACCTGGCAGAAACGCCGGCTCGCTGGTCCGGGCACGGCGTCCATTCCACGAAAGTTTAGCCGATCGGGCGACTAAGCCGCCATCCGGTCGCGCCAGGCCTGATTCCCGTGCCTATCCTGTCAGGAGTCCCTGGCCCCGCGTAGGGTCCGGGGCACTCCCCCTCCTTGTAACCACATCCATACATAAATATTGATAGACCTCTAAAAGCAAACAGCCGAATTCGATTCCATCGGCCTCGACGGGGCGGCCGGGCTGGAAGATCCCATCGATATCACGGCGGGCGCGCTTTGCGTTGTGGAATCCATCCTTCTCAAGGTCTGCAGCCAGGGGCTCGTCATCGCGGCAGAGCGGACGCGGAAATACATCCTGCACCGCGTGCCGCGGGCCCCAATCAGCAATGACCGCCAGGATCTGTGCCTGGCGGCCGATTTTCTGGAATTCGAGAATTTCCTCTTCCACGTACGACGACGCACGCGCTGCCGGCGAGCAGAGGACGATGAGAAATCGGGAGTCGCGCAGAGCGGGATGAAGTGTGCCTGCCAGGCTGGAACTACTGGCGAGTTCGGCGCGATCGATAAAGATGGGAGTGAGCCGGCGCGGGAAGGGTTCACCGCCGGAGTTCTGTTTGCCGATCTGTTTCAGCGGCAGTCGATAGCTTTCCAGTGCGCGGTGAAGGCGATCGGCCGCGCGCCGGTCCTTGTGGCTATAGGAGATGAATGCCCAGTACTTCACGCTTGGCTAGCATTCTGAGGTTGGTCGTCGAGCATGGCGCAACGATAGGCTCTGGAACCCAGGTCCGCGGATTCAGTATATGCGCTCACTACGCCGGCCCTGAGCGGGCGGCCAGCAAACCGGGAGTTGGCGTGATTCGGCTCAGAACGCCGGTTCATCGGTTGGCTTGGCGGGACGCGCGCGCCGAGCTACGCAGGAAGGCCAGGCGCACGCCCTGGCGGCGGTTGGTTTGGATGTATCCGCGGTAGTGCGCATCTGCCAACGCTTTCTTGATTCGACCGAGGAGATTGTTGACGTACCGCGGGGGATACCTGCGGTTGAATATCTTGGCGAGGTGATCAAGGATCTCAGCGCGCGACCGCCAGCCTACCAAGGGGTCGTCGCTGTCCTGGCTGGTATCGCCAGAGGCTATGAAGCGAAAGACTTCGGCTAGCTGGGGCGAGAGCTTGACGCTTTGACCGCCGTTCAGCGCGATGACCATCGATCCGTCCGAGTTATCGTGACGGTCCAGCATGTAGACGACAGGCTCGGGAACGGCTGGACCCTCGAGGCCTGCGTGGACGACTGCGTTGCCCCTGCATGCACGCTGCATGTCGCGCATCTCTCTTTCCACACGCTCCAACCGGTCTCTGAGCCTGTCATTCACGCCGGCAGCGATGCGGAGCTCGTAACGCCAAGTGTCAAGCGTCGTGGCGACTGCGAAGCGCGGCTTCCGGCTTGGCGATTCCGTGCCCATCATCACTCCTGGCGCTTTTGGGCGCTGTGCACAGCTCTTCGTTTGAAGACCATGGGAGCTTGCGCGTTTCTGGATACGGCTGGCAAGCGAATGCTGCGCGTAGAAGGAAACAATGCGAAGCGTATGCTGCGCGTAGAGCGCGCATATGATGCTCGTAGAAACCCGAGGATGCGCGTAGAATATGCGAATCAGCCGACGGCCATCTGAAAACGTCCGGGGGAAGGTGCGCGGAAAGACAGGATGGAGCAGCCTCAGTTAAGCGAGCAAGACCGAGTTCGATTGGAGCAGGCTCCTGTTTGCAATGCATTGCGCGGAGACCAGGGACGTTTGCTGCGGTTTCTTCTCAACAAGACTCTGGCGGGAGCTCCGCCGAATTCAAGAACCATCCTGCAAGAGCACTACGGAATCGAGAAGCCCACCGGGAAAGAATTGCCGTCGGTCAGGGACAAAATCTCAAAGCTGCGCGGCGCCTTGATCCGCTATTACGCCGGGAAAGGGGCGAACGATTCCGTCGCCCTGAAGCTGATTGAAGATGCCGAGCGCGAGGGCTACAGGGTTCTGTGGGAGTTTCGCAATGCGTCGCCGAGCCTCACCTCTCAAGGTGAGCAGGAAGCGGGCGCGGCGAGCCGCTCCTGGATTGATTCGCTATTCCGCAGCGGCCTGACCAACGCATTTCGTATGAAACAGCACAATGCGCAGCGGCTGCAGCGGATCACCGAGCTGATTCAAGAGGAACTGGTTGAAAAGGAGCCTTACTTCCGGGTAGCAGGACTCTCCGGCTTCAATCATCTCAACTCCAAGGGCTCAGTATGGCAGGCAGGGCTGGGTCAAGCGGTTTCCGAGGGGAGGGCGCGCCTTGAGGCGGTGCTGGAATCCCCCTTCTCCGATTTCGCTTTCTGCCGCGCCGTCGCCAACGAGGACACGCGACATCATTGGGAATCAGGGGTCGACCTGGCGGAGCTGAGTCTGTGGGCGAAACTTCCCAATGTTGCCATTCATGTAACGGATATGCCTTTGAATTGCGCTCTCTTTTTTACCAGCAAGAGCGTTTATTACGATCCCTACCTGTGGGCGCGGCCGAGCCGCGCAGACACCACCGAGCACAACTTCTGGGTATTCGAGTTCCGCAAGTGCACAGACGCGAACTACGACTGCTACGGGCTTATCGGCAAGCACTTCGACTTCTTGTGGCGGAATAGCATGCCGCTGCAGCAATTTCTCAAAGGAGACCCGTTTCTGGAACGCGGGACCAAGCTGTTTGAGCAGCGAGCTAAAGCGCGCATCGGACAGTTGAAGCGGACCGGACGCCGACGCTGATCCCGCCTTCCGGTAGCAGCCACCCGCCCGCAAGCCTGCGGCCTCTTCGCAACCTCTGACTGACATCACTACCCGTAATACTGGAAATGGCTCCAGAACTCCGGCCAGGGCGAGCGTATATTCCGGCAGACATAAATCCAATCGCGGTCCCAGTAGATGTCGTTGACGACTCCGTAGGGGTTGGAGAGTCGAGCGGCGACCTGGCAGGAGGCGAAGATCTGGTTGAGCTCGTTGGCTTTGAAGCCAACGGCGATGACGGTTTGCGGAGCGGGGTTACCGTAGCCGCGCAGCCAATTGGAATTCATGCCGCTGATGGCGCGGGGCAGGCCCCAGGCGCGGCCGTAGAGGTTGACGGCCCCTTCTTCCCCTTCGTCGGAAGCCATCACGCCGGCCGCGGCGCGATCAGAGATGGGGAGGGAATCGCGCACGCGAGCGACGGTGGCGGCGAGCTCCGGCCAGCCAATCTCCATGTTGAACTGATGGGTTGTTGCGTCCTGCACGCGCCACCACGCGGAATTGATGGGGGCAACGGGGAGAATGAGCGCTGCGACCGCGAGGCCGCCGACCAGCAGCCTGCTCCACGGTGTGTACAAGAGCCGCGACTGCCATGACGCGGGCAAGGACGCGAGCCGGGTTTCGCTGAATGCAGCGCCGGCTGCGAGCAGCATCGGGTAGGCGGGAGCAAGGTAGTAGTCGCGCCCGCGAGCGGCCATGAAGGCAACGAGGGTGAGGAGGTACATCCAGCCGAGCATCCGCCACGGCTTGCCTTCCGGCCGGGCAAGAAGAAACCAGAGACCGGCCAGCCAGATCGGCACTGCGACCGGGTTGGTAACTCCCCATAGCTGGTTGAGGAGAAAGTAGTCCGCACGGCCCATGCGAACGTCGCGGGCGTGAATGCTGCGCATCCAGGCAAGGCTGACGAAGTGGTGCTGGTGCTGCCACCATAGGTTGGGCGCAACCATGAGCAGAGTCAATGCCATGCCGCACCAGAACCACAGGCTGCGGAGATAGCGGCGGTTTGGCGTCAGGAGCACGGCACAGAGGAGAGCGGCGGCAAAAAAGGCCATGGTGTATTTGGTCATCAACCCAGCGCCGGCGAAGACGCCCACGCCCAGCCACCAGCGCGCGTTTCCAGTTGCGAGAAGCCGCGTCACGCACCACGCCACCCCGACCCACCACAGCAGATCGAACGACATGTAGGACATGAAGGAGCCGGTAAAGAAGACGGCGCCTCCAATGCTGGCGGCAAATGCCGATATCAGCACGGCCCGGCGGCCGCCGCCCATGGCGCGCGCCATGAGACCCGTGAGCACGGTAGTGAGCCCGCAGGCGATGGCGGCGAAGAAGCGAAAGCCGATGAGCGAGGTTCCGAAGAGTACGAACTCGATGCGTGCCAGGAATGCAGTTACCGGCGGGTAAACGACATATCCCCACTCGAGGTCGCGCGCATTGGAGTAGGTGAGCAGCTCGTCGCGGTGGAATCCGTAGCGCGCGCCAGCCAAGAAATGGAGCGCTGTGAAGCCGAGGCCCAGAAGCCATAGGGCGGCGGTGTCGCTCAAATGAATGCGACGCCAGTGAGGCGCATCGTGCATAAGGGCCTCGGTTGTGAATATGAATTTGCAAGAATCATAGCGCAAAGGCCGCCGGGCGATCGTAGCGCAACCGCGCCACCTTCGCGTGCAGCGTCAGGCCGCGGAACCCTCTTTCGTGCTGAGCCGTATAGTTAAGAAAAGAACAAAGAGAAAGCGGCAGAGGCAAAATCCTGCGCGGGCAGAAGCCTGCGGCTGCACGGCGGGAGGACTCATGAAAGTCCCGGAGTGGCGTAGTCGGACAGAGCGGCGGAATTCCGGAGCGAGCGTAGAAGATGTGCAGGCCCGACGCGAGGCCGGCGCGGGCTGGCTCGAGATTCTGGGCCAAGATGTGCGGTTCAGCCTGCGGGTGCTGAGGAAGTCGCCGGGGTTTACCACCGTGGCCGTGGTGACGCTGGCGCTGGCCATCTGCGCCAACGCCCTGGTGTTTGCGGTATTGAACGCGCTGGTGCTGCGGCCGCTGCCGGTGCCGCATACCGAGAGCCTGTACGCGCTAGAGCGGGAGAACGAGGCAACCATTTCGTATCCCAACTATGTGGACTTGCGCGACCGGAACCGAAGCTTCGAGAAGCTGGCGGTATACACCATGTTCGGCACCGTGCTGGACAAAGGGAACGATGCCGCACAGGCGCTAGCAGCGGAGACCAGCGAAAACTACTTCGATGTGCTGGAGGTCCGGCCGTATCTGGGAAGGTTTTTCCATGAGGCGGATGAGCATGGGCCGAACAGCATGCCCTACATCGTGCTGAGCTACTCCTACTGGCAAACGCGATACCAGGGCGACCGCGGGGTGGTCGGGCGCGCGGTCCTGGTGAACAAGCATCCGTTTACGGTAATCGGGGTGACGCCGCCGGAATTTCACGGAGCGATTTTGTTTTTCGAGCCGAATTTCTATGTTCCGATTATCGACGCGCCGGAAGTAAACGGGTGGGACGGACTGACGGACCGCGGCAACAAGTGGGTGCTGCAGGCGCTGGGGCACCTGAAAGCGGGAGTGACGCCGGCGCAGGCGACGGCGGACCTGAACGGGGTGGAAGCATATCTGGAGACCACGTATCCGAAAGAGGTGGACCACCGGAGTATTGGGCTGACGCGGCCAGGACTGATGGGGAGTTTTGTGGGGAAGCCGGTGAGCGAGTTCATGGCCGGCCTGATGGTGCTGGCGGGGCTGATCCTGCTGGCAGCGTGCGCCAACCTGGGGAGCTTGTTTGCGGCGCGGGCGGCGGATCGGTCGCGGGAGGTGGCCCTACGGCTGGCTCTGGGCTCGAGCCGGAAGCTGATTTTGCGGCAATTGTTGACGGAAGCCTGGCTGCTGGGCGTGGCCGGCGGCGCGGTGGGCCTGGCCGGGAGCTTGCTGTTGCTGCACCGGCTGGCGCTGTGGCAGCCGTTCCCGAATTTTCCGCTGCACATTCCGGCATCGCCAGACGTGAAGGTATACGCGGTGGCGCTGGGGCTTGCGATGGTGAGCGGAGTGCTGTTCGGGATGGTGCCGGCGCGGCAGGTGATGCGCACCAACCCCTACGAGATTGTGAAATTGGGAGCGAACGCGCGGATGGGCCGGCGGGTGACCGCGCGGGACGCGTTGCTGGTGGTGCAAATCGCGATTTGCGCCGTACTGGCGACCTCTTCGCTGGTTGCCGTACGCGGCCTGGAGCGGGCGATGCATGGATACTATGGGTTCGAGCCCCGCGGCGTGATGCTGGGAGCGGTCGACTTGAGCGCGGCGGGGTACCCGGATCCGAAGGTGCCGGCGATGCAGAGGCGGATGATTGACGCGATGGAGACGATTCCAGGGGTGGAACGCGCGGCGACGATCAATTTAGCACCGCTGACGGCGAGCCCCGATCGGAAGAATGTGTTTCGGGAGCAGACGCCCGATTTGCAGGCATCGCACGCGGCAGCAAATGCGTTCTACTTTCCCACTTCGCCGGGATACTTCGAGGCTTCGCGAACCACGCTGCTGACGGGAAGAGGTTTCAGCTGGCATGACGATCTCATGGCTCCGCGGGTGGTGGTGGTGAATAGGGAGTTGGCGCGCACTCTGTTTGGCTCGCCGGCCCAGGCGATGGGGCAGAAGTTCCGGATTGAGGATGGGACGCTGGTCGAGGTGGTGGGGGTGGTGGAGAACGGGAAGTACTTCAGCATCACAGAGACGCTGGCGCCGGCGGTCTACTTTTCCAGCGAGCAGAGGCCGTGGGGCCAGACCACGCTGGTGGTGAAGGCGCAGACCGATCCGGCCCAGCTGGCGGCGACGATGCGGCAGAAGCTGCGGGAGCTGGATTCGGGGATGGCGGTGAACATCCAGACATGGACGAGCATCCTCGATTTTGCGCTGTTTCCGGAGCGCCTGGCGACGGTGTCGTTGGGAGTGTTCGGGCTGATGGGGGCGATGTTGTCAGTGACGGGCATCTTTGGGATGGCGGCGTACTCGGTGAGCAAGCGCATGCGGGAGCTGGGGATCCGGATTGCCCTGGGGGCAAAGCGGCGGGAGGTGCTGGGAACAGCGCTGGGGCGCGCGCTGGCTTTGCTGGGGATCGGGTCGGCGGCGGGGCTGGGGCTGGGCCTGCTGGCGAGCCGCGTGCTGGCGCTGGTGGTGTATGAGGCGACGCCGCGCGATCCGGTGGTGCTGGCGGGAGTGGTGGCCGCGATGGCGCTGCTGGGCCTGGCGGCGACGTGGATTCCGGCACAGCGAGCGCTGGGGCTGGATCCGCTGGTTCTGCTGCGGGAAGAGTGAGGGGAAAGCGGATGCGCTATACTCCAAGGGCAATGCGAATAGGAGGCTTAAGAATGCGTATACAGGCGATAGCGAGAGTGTTGCCGGCCTCGATTGCTTTGGCAGCGCTCATGGGGTCGACATCCATCCTGGCACAATCCCGCGGCGGCACGGTGTTGGCGCCGTCGAATCTCGAAAAAATGCTTCCCGCCACGGTTTACTACGATGGCCAGCCGGCGCCGGTGCAGATGCGCAACTCCGGCGGCGTCAAGTTTACCGACGGCCATTTTGTGCTGGCCAGCCTGGTTGATACCAGCGGCTATTCGACAGGCATTGCGACAAAATACCAGGGATACCTGATTGCCGAAGTTCCGCTCAAGATCGAGGACAAGTCACTGCCTGCGGGCGCTTATGGCTTCGGCTTCCTGACTGGCGGCAAGTTTCTCGTCACCGACCTGGGCGGCCACGATGTGCTCACGGCGCAGTCGACTGCCGACGCTGCCATGACACGGCCCCGTCCCCTGCAAGTGATGGCTGATCCTGCCGGCGGTTTCCGTCTTTATGCCGGCCGCAGCTACGTGCACTTCAACCGGTAGGGCGAATGGCTCGGGATTTTTCCCAGCCAGGTTTCTCTGGCAGAATCTGCTGGCCAGCCGGACGGCGGGACACCCTGGCGCCGGCAATCGTCCGATGCGCTTTTGCCACCTTATTCTTCTGCTGCGCGGTTGCCGCCGCTCTTCAGCCTTCAACGCCACTGGCCGGGTATGCCCGGCAGGCGTGGGCCATGGAGAGCGGTCTGCCGCAGAACTCCGTGCAGGCGCTGGCGCAGACCGAGGATGGATTTGTGTGGCTGGGCACGGAAGTGGGCTTGGTGCGTTTCGACGGCAACGCATTTCGGGTCTTCGATCGCAATTCGCATTCCGCGCTGCCCGGCAACGATGTGCTCTGCCTGCTGGAGAGCCGCGACGGCGCCCTATGGATCGGCACCAGCGAAGGGCTGGCGCGGTGGAAGGATGGGACGGTCACGGTATTCACCACGCGCGATGGATTGCCGGGGAACAGAATCCGGGCGCTCGCCCAGGCCGCGGATGGAGTGATTAGGATAAGGACCGACCTGGGTGTCGCGCGCTTCGACGCCGGGCGTTTTGCCACAGAATTGGATGAAAACGCATTTCCCAACACCTGGTTCGCTGGGCAAAGCGAGTCTCGCGGGGTCCCCTGGTTCGAGTCAAAACTGCCGGACGGGACGCTGGTGGAAGGCGGCAGAGATGGGTTGGAACTCGTCAAAGCGCGAAAGCTGCACCCGACTTCAAACCGGCTGACCGTCGGCAAGGAGCTTCCCGGCAGCCGCATTCAGGCTGTCTTTGCCGATCGCGAAGGCACGCTTTGGGTCGGCACGAACGCGGGGCTGGTCCGCGTTGAGGGCGGGAAGGTCGAGCGATTTCCCGTCACCGATCCCCTCGCCACCGCGTCCATCCTGTCGCTGCTTGAAGATCGCGAAGGCGATTTATGGGTGGGCACCGAAGGCGGAGGGCTGCACATCCTGCGCGATCAGCGTTTTCGCACCCTGGGAGTGCGCGAAGGGCTTTCGTCGGACGCCGCCACCACCGTGGTGGAAGACGCTGCGGGAACGCTCTGGGTTGGTACGCAGGATGATGGTTTGAATGCGATGCGGGCAAACGCAGCGGCAGGCGCGGGCGCAGTTCACACCTGGACGGTCAAGAATGGCCTGGCGAGTGAGGTGATTCTGTCGCTGGCTCCGGCGGCCAACGGCGACCTGTGGGTGGGCACGCCGGATGGGCTGAATCGCATTCACGCAGGCACCATCACCACCTTCACCTCCGCTGACGGCCTGCCCGACGATTTCATCCGTTCGCTGTTGATAGATGCCGATAGCTCGTTGTGGATCGGAACCCGGCGCGGGCTGGCGCACTGGACGGCGGAGGACGGTGCACTAGAAAACCTTAACTCGCCCGCGCGGATGGAAACCTACACGCATGCCGATGGCCTGGGCAGCGACCTGGTGGGCGCGATGGCGCGCGACGCCCGCGGCGACCTGTGGGTGGCCACGCTGGCCGGCCTGTCGCGCCTGCGCCGGGGCAAATTCGACAACTTCACCACGGCGAACGGGCTTACAAGCAACGTGGTCACGGCACTTTTGCCGCGCGACGATGGTACATTGCTGATCGGCACGCAGGACCACGGCTGGGATGTGTGGAACGGGAGCACATTCTCCGCGGCTCTGCCCGGCGCGCTCGACCGAACCACCATTCACGCCATTCTCGACGATGGCGGCGGGCATCTCTGGTTCGCCACGGGCAACGGCATCGCACGCTGCGACTGCAATGCCATGGCCGGAGGCGGTTCCGGACCCGCGTGTTCGCATTGGATGGAATTCAGCACCGCGGACGGCCTGCGCAGTTTTGAAACTGCCACCAACAGCCATCCCTCGGCATGGCGATCGCGCGACGGGCGCCTCTGGTTCGCCACGCCCAAGGGGCTCGTTGAAGTGGATCCGGCGCGCTTTCCCGTCAACACGCTGCCTCCGCCGGTGGCGCTGGAGCGGTTCGCGGTGGACGATGTGGACCAGCCATTGCATGAAGCGGATTCCCCGCTTCGAATCGCGGCCGGGCACGTGCACTTTCAATTCGATTACGCGGGATTGAGTTTCGTCGCCCCGCAGAAGGTTCGCTACCGTTACATGCTCGAAGGCTTCGATCGCGGCTGGACCGAGGCCGGCGCGCGCCGCGCAGCTTACTACACGAATATTCCGCCGGGACGCTACACGTTCCGCGTGCAGGCGGCCAACAACGACGGCGTCTGGAACACGACCGGCGCCGCACTCGAATTCAATTTGCAGCCGCATTTCTATCAGACGCTGTGGTTCTACGCGCTTCTGCTGGTGGCCATCGCCGGGCTGATCGTGCTTCTCGTCAAGTACCGGCTGCGCGTGGCCGAACGCGAATTCAGCGCCGTGCTGGGCGAGCGCAACCGCATCGCGCGCGAAATCCACGACACGCTGGCGCAGGGATATGTGGGCATCTCGGTGCAGTTGGAGGTCTTGACGGAGCTGTTGCGGCGGCACAAGCTGGATGAAGCCGTGAAGCAACTGGACCAAGCGCGCGGAGTGGTGCGCGAGGGACTGGCCGAAGCGCGGCAATCGATCTGGTCGCTGCGTACGCAGGACGCGGGAGAGGCGACGCTGCCGGTGCGGCTGCAGCGCATGGTGGAAACAGCCGGCGGCGGCGGGCTTGCCGCCCGGTTCGAACTTTCCGGAGCCTACCGCGAGCTGCCCGCCGCAATGGAGCAGGAACTGCTGCGCGTGGCGCAGGAAGCGATGCATAATGTGAAGAAGCACGCAGGAGCAAAACAGTTGTGGGTACGGTTGGAGTACGGCGCGGAAACGATGGTGCTGGAAGTGCGCGATGACGGACGGGGCGGCGCGCCGGAACCCGAGTCCGGAGCCGCGCCGGGCCATTTTGGCCTGACCGGGATGAAAGAGCGCGCCGCGGCAATTGGCGGAACTCTGCAAGTGACCAGCGAGGCGGGCGCGGGAACAACGGTGCGGCTGTGTGTGCCGGCGCCCATCCCAATGCCGGGAGAGCCATGATGACGACGGAGCGAATTCGCGTGCTGGTGGTTGAGGACCACAACGTGGTCCGCCAGGGGCTCGTGGCGCTGCTCAAAGTGGTCGATGGCCTTGAGGTCGTCGGCGAGGCCGCCGATGGCATTGAGGCGGTCGCGCAATTTCGCAAGCACCGGCCCGCGGTGACGCTCATCGATCTGCGTCTTCCGAAAATGAGCGGAGTTGAAGTAATTGAGCGCGTACGCATGGAGGAACCGAAAGCGCGCTTCATCGTGCTCACCACCTACGACGGCGACGAAGATATTTACCGCGCGCTGAAGGCCGGGGCCAAGGCATATTTGCTAAAGGGCATGACCACCGAGGAACTGGTTACGGCCATCCGCGCGGTGCATGAAGGCAAGTCGCACATTCCGCCGGCCATCGCCGAAAGGCTGGCCGAACGCATGGGCACCGAGGACCTGACGCCGCGCGAGTTCGAGGTGCTGGAGCAGATTGTGAACGGCAAAAGCAACAAGGAGATCGGAACGGAACTCGACATCTCCGAGGCCACGGTGAAGACGCACATCAACAGCTTGCTCAGCAAGCTGGGCGTGACCGATCGAACCCAAGCTGCCACCGCAGCCATCCGGCGCGGGATCGTTCCCTTCGAATCGTTGAGAAAGCCGAAGCCATGATGAGCAAAGCGGCGAGGGGCGCGGCTTGGGCGGCGGCCGTGGTGTTGCTGCTTTCGGGCGCGTCGCGGGCGCAGAAATCCACGTGGCGGCAGGCCACGGATACGGAGCTGCAGTCGGTGCTGCCATCGCGCGCGCAGGTTGAAAACGAGCACATCGAGACCGAGATGCGCACCGCATCGGGAATCGTGAACAGCCGCGGGCAGTTTATCGCGGGCGTGGTTCTGCTCACCGCCGGATACTCAGCCGATGGAAAATACTCGCACTATCTCATCGTGCAGGCGCCGGTGCGGATGGGCGGAATCCTGCTCGAGCCGGGCGACTACGTTTTTGGATGGACGCGAGCCGGAGCCGAGGACACGCTCAGCGTGCACTTCCACGCGGCGGCGACGGGAGAGCTGGTGGGAACCACGGAAGCGCACCGCATTGCAGGCTCGAGCCGCGTGGAGAGCCTGCACATCTGGCCGCCCGACGAGAAAGCCATGGTGCAGATCGGCCGCTTCGGCATCCCCTACGAGTTGAGCAAATAGTAGGCGAGAGCGAACTCGCACAACCCCGCAGCAAGCAGGTAACCTCACTCGCGCTATAGCCGCGATTGCATCAGCCTCCCAGCACATTCACGTACACTGGATGCGTCCGTAACTTGATTGTTGCAGCGGCGGAAAAGACAATGATGCGAAAGTTCTGGGCTCTGGCACTGGTGTTTGCTGCCGGCATGGCAGCGGGGACGCGCGCGCAAGCGCGCTTCGACGCCGAGGCGATCGAGCTCAACAATCGTGGCGTGGCGCTCATGGGCCAGCAGTTTACCCAGCGCGCCGCCGAAAACTTCGCTGCGGCATTCCGCAAAGATCCCAGGCTGGCGCAGGCCGCTATCAACGAGGGTATCGCGCTGTTCACGCTGCAACAGCTTGACGAAGCCAAATCCTCGTTGCGCAAAGGTCTGGCGCTGGATCCCAATAGTCCGCAGGCATGGTACAACCTGGGCCTGGCGCAACGCGCCGCCAACGAACTCGCGGATGCGCTGGCTAGTTTTCAGCAGGCAGCGAAACTCGATCCGCGGGATGCGGATTCGCTTTATTTCGAGGGCGCATGCTACCAGGAATTGGGTCAATACGACAACGCCATTGCCGCCTTCGAAAAGGCGCTGACGATCAATCCTTTGCACGCATCGGCGGAGTTCGCGCTGGCGCGCTCACTGCAGCGCGGCGGCCACACCGCCGAGGCGAGGGAGCATTTCAAAGTCTTCCAGCATTTGACGAGCGCCAAAATTTCATCGGCGCTGGGCTTGGCCTACGGCGAACAGGGCCGCTACTCGACAGCGACACCCGTAGAGGAGCCGGAGACTGTCGATCGGATCATGATCCCGGTGCGGCTGGTAGAGCGGCCGATGGTTTCTGCGGAAGCGGCGCGCACCTTCACCACCAGCGGCGGCGCCTGCATGATGGATGTAACCGGATCGGGGCAGATGGACCTGGTGCTGATGCAGTCGGGCGACCACGCCATTCGCATCCTGCACAATCGCGGCGGCGGGAACTTTGAGGAGTTCGACGCGCAGGCCGCCGGCCTGAAGGCGAGCGGCCGCGCGGTGGCATGCGCCGTGGGCGATTACGACGGCGATGGCCTGAACGACCTGGCCGTGGTCATGGACGACGCGGTGCTGCTGTTTCACAACCTCGGGCACGGTCAATTCAAGGATGTCACCGCCGCATCCGGATTGGTTCCGCGCAATCGGCCATCCGGAATCACGTTTGTAGACTACGATCACGATGGCGACCTCGACCTGCTGCTGACGGGCTCGCCGATGAAAGGCGGCGGCACGTCCAATGTGCTCTGGCGCAACAATGGTGATGGCACATTTACTGAGCAGACCGAGCCGACCGGCCTGGGCGGAAGCGGCAAAACGGCATCAGCCATCCTGACCGACTTTAATAATGATCGCGCCGTGGACCTGGCGGTGACGGGCGATGGGCTGTCGCCGCTGATTTACGTGAATCCACGCGAGGGCAGGTATCCCACGCAGCCGCTCTATGAGGGCGTCACGTTGCCGCCTACCGTGGGCATCGCGGTGCTGGACTACAACAAAGACGGCTGGATGGATATGGCGGTTACGCACGCCGGCACGCCGGGACTTACATTGTGGCGAAACGTCGAGGGCCCCAATCACATCGGCCGGCGGTTTGAGCGCGTGAACCTGCCGCCCGATGGCGCTTTGCGCGGATGGGGCCTGACGCCGATCGATATCGACAATGACGGATGGATCGACCTGGCGGCGATTGTGGAAACGCGAAGCGGCCCGCGGGTGCGCGTATTGCGCAACCGCGGAGATGGCACATTCGAAGACGTGAGCCATGCGCTGGGACTCGACAGCATCCGGCTCACAGCTCCGCGCGGCCTGATTGCGGCCGACGTGGATGGCGACGGCGCCGCCGATTTAATCGTGACCCAGGAGAATGCTCCGCCGGTTCTGTTGCGCAACGTGGGAGCGAACAAGAATCACTTTGCGCGCCTCGACCTGACCGGCTTTGCGGATAACAAGACGGCGCTGGGCGTGAAGGTGGAGGTGTTCGCCAGCGGGCTTTGGCAGAAGTGGGAGCTGGCCGGCGCTTCGGGCTACCAGACGCAGGCGCCACCGCAGATCCTGGTCGGCCTGGGCGATGCGCCGGGCATCGACCTGTTGAGAATTCTCTGGCCCACCGGCGTGCTTCAGGACGAGATCGACCTGCCCAACACGCGCGTGATTGCCATGAAAGAAGCGGACCGGCGCGGCAGTTCATGCCCGGTGCTGTTCACATGGGACGGGCAACGCTACAAATTCGTTACCGATGTGATCGGGGCAGCAGTGGTGGGACACTGGTTCACGCCCGCGCGGCGCAACATACCCAATCCCGGCGAATGGGTGAAGGTAAATGGCGCAGACGTGGCGCTGGTGAACGGCAGAATCAGCGTGCGCTTCATGGAGCCGATGGAAGAGGTGAATTACATCGACCAGCTGCGCATGATTGCCGTCGATCATCCCGAAGACGTGGAAGTGAATCCCGATGAGCGCTTTCTCGACGATCCGCCGTTTGCCTCCGGCCGCGTGGTGGCGAGCGAGAACACGCGTTTACCTGTTGGCGCCTGGGACGGCGAAGGGCGCGACGTGCTCAGGCTGCTCAGCCGGCGCGATCACCAGTTTGCCAGCGGCTTCACGGCGCTGCCCTACGACGGCTTTGCCAATCTCCATCCGCTCACGCTCGACCTGGGTCCGCTGGACGCGCAGTCCCCGCTGCGCCTGCTGATGACCGGTTACGTGAACTACTTCAGCGCAACTTCGCTCTACGCGGCCTGGCAAGCGGGGTTGAAAGAGATTCCGCCCTACGTCGAGGCGCAGTTGCCCGACGGGACATGGCAACGCATCCCGGGCGATGCAGGATTTCCTGCCGGATTAGAGCGGACGATCGTGGTGGATTTGACCGGCAAGTTGCCCGCGGGCACGCGCCGCATCCGCCTGATGACGAATCTGCAGATTTACTGGGACCAGGTTTTGATTGACCAGAGCGCGAACGCCAAGGTGCGCACCGCAGAGATTCCCCTGGCTGGTGCGACGCTGCGATTTCGTGGTTATCCCAGGCAGATTGAAGGCGCAAGTCCCGGCGACCTGGACTACGACTACAATGCGGTAAGCCTGACCGGACCATTCCAACGCGAGCGCGGCAGTTACACGCGCATGGGCGACGTAACGCCGCTCTTAAGGAACATCAGCGACCGCTTTGTGGTCTTCGGCAGCGGTGAGGAGATTGCCGCGGAGTTCGACGCGGCGAATCTGCCGGCCCTGCCTTCGCATTGGAAGCGCGATTACTTCTTCTACGCCAACGGCTATGTGAAAGACATGGACTGGTGGGATGCGTCGCCCTTCACCGTGGCGCAGATGCCGTTTCACGGTATGAGCGCCTACCCTTATCCAAAACCGGAAGAATACCCGCCGGACGCGCAGTCCCTCGACTACCAGTTGAACTGGAATGATCGCTACGAATCGGGGGAACCGGTGCGGTCGTACCGCTTCAACTATCAGGTGCTGCCATCGGCACCGCAGGACGATGGCGCGCCGCAGCTCGCGCCGGGGGCACAGCGGTGAGCGATCCCGGCAACGATGTTGTGCTGGCTTCGGCAGCGCAACAATTGGAATTTGTCCGCACAGGCCGGCTTTCGGTGACTGAGCTGGCAGAAGCGCACATACGCCAGATCGAGCGGCTTGAGCCCGAACTCAACGTTTTTGCCGACTTCGACGCCGAGCGCGGGCGCGCGCAGGCGCGAAGACTCGACCAGGTGCGCGAAGCACGCGGGCCTCTCCATGGCCTGCCGGTTACGGTCAAATCGTCGCTTGCAACGTCCGGGTACCGCTGCGAAATCGGAAGCCTGCTGCACAAGGGAGACGTGCCGGCTCACGACGCGGAGGTGGTGGCGCGGCTGCGCGCGGCGGGAGCATTGATTCTGGGCACAACCAACTGCCCGGAGTTCCTGATGGCTTACGAGACCGCGAATCTGCTGCACGGCCGCACTCGCAACCCGTGGGATCTTGCCCGCTCGCCCGGCGGATCGAGCGGAGGCGAGTCAGCGGCCATTGCCGCGGGGATGTCGGCGGCAGGATTGGGCAGCGACAGCGGTGGATCCGTAAGAGTTCCCGCGCACTTTACCGGAATCTGCTCGCTGAAGCCCACACCGGGCCGGATTCCCGGGCGCGGGCATTTGCCGCCATGCGTCGGGCCGTTTGCGATTCTGGGCGCCATCGGACCGATGGCGCGCGCCATGGAAGATGTTGCGCTTCTGTTCCGCGCGTTGAGCGGGCAAGACCCACTTGATCCTGTGAGCCCGCCGGTTGTGTATCGGAAACGCAGTCCAGACGAACTCCGCGCTCATGCCATCGGCTTCTTCGAAGCCGATGGCATGGTTCCGGTGACGCCGGAGACGCGCGCTGCGGTGAACGCGGCGGCGGCGGCGCTGCGCGATGCAGGCTTTCGCGTGGAGCCGTTCCGGCCGCGCACGCTGGAGCCGTTGCGCAAGCTGTGGTGGACGTTTTTTGTGCAGTGCGGGGCGATGTTCTACGAGCCGGAGATTCGCGGCAAGCATGATCGTCTCAGCCCCATCTTCAGGGAGTTTCTCTCCATTGCCGAGGCCGCCGGACCGCTGACTGCGACGGAGTTGTTGAATGCCTGGGCGGAAATGGATCTGCTGCGCTCCAAGATGCTTGAAGAGATGAAGGAGTATCCAATTCTATTGTGCCCGGTGGCCGCCATTCCCGCGTTTCGCCACGAAGAGCGTACCTGGATGGTCGATGGCCTATCGGTTGATTACCTCGATGCCGTCCGCTACACGCAGTGGTTCAATACGCTGGGAGCGCCCGCCGCAGTGGTTCCAGTGGGGCGCTCGCCGGAGGGACTGCCGATCGGGGTGCAAGTGGTTGCGCGGCCCTTTGAGGATGAAGTTGCCCTGGGTGTAGGCGCTGTCATCGATGCGGCTTTCGGCTACAGCCCGCCGGAGATGGCGCGGCTTTAGGGCTGGTCCGGGGCGACTTTCTTTGCCTTCAAACGATTGTTTGTGCAGGAGATGCGCCGAACGAGGACCCCTGTCCCGGTGTCCCGCATCCACCTTTCGATTGAGGCGTGAGGCCCGCAATCGCGATAGACTGGCGCTTCCCAAACATGGAGGCCGGACGGAGCGCTACGGGTGCGCGAAAGCTGGCAGGAACGGTTTGCCGAAAGCCCTGACGTTCTGCTTGGTGCCAATGGCCGGCGGACGATCGTGCCCGTTCGCGATGTTCTGGTTGGCGGCGACGAGTTCATCACCATGGCGGGCCCGTGCTCGGTTGAAAGCGAGAGCCAGCTCATGGCCGCGGCTGATCACGTTCGCCGCGCGGGGGCACGCGTTCTGCGTGGCGGCGCGTTCAAGCCGCGCAGCTCTCCCTATTCCTTTCAGGGCCTCGGCCGCGAGGGGCTGAAGCTGCTGGCCGCGGCGCGCGAGGCAACCGGGCTGGCCGTCGTCACCGAGGTGATGTCAGAGGACGACGTCGACCTGGTGGCGGAATACGCCGACATTCTGCAAATCGGTTCGCGCAGCATGGAGAATTACGCGCTTCTCGAAGCGGCGGCGCGCTCCGGCCTCCCCATTCTGCTGAAGCGCGGCATGATGGCGACCATCGCCGACCTGCTGCGTTCGGCGCAGCTGATTCTCGGCTTCGGCAACCCCAACGTAATCCTTTGCGAGCGCGGCATCCGCACTTTCGAAACGGCGATGCGCAACACCTTCGACGCGGCGGGCATTGCGCTGCTCAAACAGGTAACGCACCTTCCGGTGATCGCCGATCCCAGCCATGCGGCCGGAAATCGCGAGTTGGTTCCCGCGCTGGCGCGCATCGGCGTGGCCGCCGGAGCCGACGGCCTGCTGGTGGAAGTACACCCCGACCCCGACAAGGCGTGGAGCGACGGCGAGCAGTCGCTGGATTTCGCCGGCTTCGATGCCATGATGAACGCGCTCGAACCGTGGATGGAATGGCGGGCAACGGCGCTGCACGTAGAGAAGCTGGAGCAGCGCGAACTTGCCGGCCTCCGTTCCGCGGAGGCGGCGGGATGACGCCTCGCTTTCGAACCCTGACGGTCTTTGTCGCGATTGGCCTGCTGATTCTTGCTTGTGGATTCGCGGCGGCGGGCGCGCATTCGCCGGGCGCGGAGATTGGCAACGACATGATCGTGACCGCCGCGCCGGTTTACGTCCCGCTGGCCGAGTTGCGCGGGCAGGAGCGATTTCCCAAGGGCGCGCAGCTACTGCTTATTCATGCGGGCAAGGCGGAGCCTCTGGTCAGCGGCTTTGCGGCTTCGGCGGATGCGAATGTTTCGTTCGATGCGCAAACCGTCCTCTTTGCGGGCAAGCGCAATGCAGGCGATCCCTGGCAGATTTGGGAGCTGACGCTGACGGATCGCTCCGTGCGCAAAGTAATTACGACGGCTGCCGATGCGGAGCGCCCGCTCTACCTGCCCGGCGGGCGAATGGTATGGGCACAGCGCACGGCAGCCGGATTCCAACTGCAGTCTGCTGAAGATGGCCACCCGATGGACCACACCCCATGGAATCCCACCGCCGGACCCGGGACATTGCCGCTCAGCTACCTCGGCGGCAACGCGTTTCCCGCGGATGTGCTCCACGACGGGCGGATTTTGTTTGAAGCCGGCTACCCGCTCGGCAAAGGCTCGACGCCGGAGTTGTACCTGGTCTACGCCGATGGATCGGGGGTCGAGTCGGTGCGTTGCGATCACGGCCACGCGCGCTGGGGCGGAACCCAGCTCGCATCGGGCGACGTGATCTTTACCAAGGGCGGATCGCTGGCGCGCTTCACCTCGCCATTGGCGCACGAAGAGCAAGTTGAAGCACCGCAGGCCGCCTATGCCGGCACCATCGCAGAGCTGCCGTCGGGTGCGTGGCTGCTGAGCATGCGCGCAGCGGCAGACGCGCACTACATCATCATGAGCTGGCAGCCCGGTTCGGCCCATATGCGCACCGTCCTGGCCCAGAGCGGGCAGAATTTGATTGAGCCTGTCCTAGTGGCTCCGCGCAGCCGTCCCAACCGCCATCCCTCGGGGCTACATCCGTGGGATTACGCAAACCTGCTCGCGCTGGACGCACGCGTTTCCCGCGACGGCCCATTGCGCGGCGTGCCCGCGTCGGTGCGATTGGAATCGCAGGACGCTACCGGCCACGCCAGGACGATGGGCACGGCGCCGGTGGAGCGCGACGGATCGTTTTTTGTGCAGGTTCCATCCGACAGGGCCATCCGTTTTGCGCTCCTCGACGCCAAAGGTACCGTGCTGCGGCAGGAGCGCGGCTGGTTCTGGATTCGCAGCGGCGAGCAGCGCATCTGCGCGGGCTGTCATGCGGGCCCGGAGCGCGCACCGGAAAATCGAGTTCCTGAAGTGCTGCTGCGTTCCACCACGCCGGCCAATCTCACGGGCAAGCCACCGGCATCTGAACTGAACGCGCTGGCGGGAGGGCGCTCCAGATGAATCTGCGCCCGATTCTCCTCATCGCGACCGTCGTTTTCGCAGCAACGCAAACGCGCGTTGCCGCGCAATCGGACCCGCCTGTATCGCCCCCGCCTGCGCCCAGCGCGCAAGAACAACCTGCGTCGGGCGCGCCGCAGGCCGGCGTGCAACCCGGTTCCCTAGCCGCTTCGCAGCCCGATTCGGGAGGCGCTGCGGCATCTTCGCCTACGCAGCCCGGCGCCACCGACACAAACGCTCCGGTCATACGATTTGATGATGCTACCGACTCTTCGGGCATCGACTTCCTGCACAGCTTCGGCTCGGCGCAGTTGGGATCGCTACTCGAAGGCACCGGAGCCGGCTGCGTGTGGTTCGACTACAACAATTCAGGCCTGCCGTCTCTGTACGTGGTCAACGGCCGCCCGCTCGACGACTCCATGCATCCGTATCCCCTGAAGGAGAAGCCCAACCCTCCCCCGCACAACCATCTCTTTCGCAACGACGGCAATGGCCACTTCACCGACGTGACCGAAAAGGCCGGACTCGATCCGGCCATGTATTCCATCGCCGTGACCGCCGGCGACTACGACAACGACGGCAACGAAGATCTGCTCGTCACCGGCTATGGCAAGGTGATCCTCTACCACAACGACGGCAACGGACATTTCACCGACGTGACCGAGAAAGCCGGCATCAAGGTGGACGGCTGGGCGATCAGCTCCACGTTTCTCGACTACGACAAGGACGGCTGTCTCGACATCTTCGTCGGCCGCTACGTGAAGTTCGATCCCAAATACCGCGCCTACTACGCGGCGGACAATTATCCCGGTCCGCTCGACTATGCGGGCGAAACCAACATGCTGTTCCACAACAACTGCAACGGCACGTTCACCGACGTCACGGAAAAGTCGGGCATCGCCGCCTACGTGGGACGCACCATGGGCGTTACGGCTGCCGATTTCACCGGCGAAGGCTGGGACGACATCTATGTAGCCAACGACCGCACTGAGAACTTCCTCTTCCACAACAAGCACGACGGGACCTTTGAAAACATCGCGCCTGACACGGGCACGGCCTTCGGCCAGAACGGCGAGAACACATCCGCCATGGGCCCCGTGTTCGCCGATTTCGAGAACCGCGGAGTGCTCGACCTTTGGGTTTCGGACGCGCGCTACAACCGCATGTTTCGGAACACCGGCCAGATGAGCTTTGACGACATGGGCGCGGGCAACGGCGTCTCGCAGGCCAATGCGCAGTACGTGAGCTGGGGCACGGGTGTCTACGACTTCGACAATGACGGGTACCTCGACATTCTCGTCTTTCACGGCGGCTTGATTCACCTCATCCCGCAGGAACACACGTTGTTTCGAGGCTTGGGCAACGGGAAGTTCCAGGATGTGTCACTCCAGGCCGGGCCCGCGCTGAGCCAGCGCACCGTGGCGCGTGGCGCCTGCTTTGCCGACTACATGAACGACGGCAAAGTGAGCGCATTTGTAGTGAACCTGGGCGCGCGGGGAACGCTGCTGCGCAACGTCTCGACCAATGCCGGCCACTGGCTGGACATCAAGCTGGCGGGCACCAAGAGCAACCGCGATGGGATTGGCGCGCGCGTTGAGGTGTTCGCCGGCGGAAGACACTCACTTCAGGAGCGGGTGGCCTCTTCGGGCTACCTTTCGCAGAACGATGGACGGTTGCACTTCGGCCTGGGCGCGGCAACGGCTGCGGACAAAATCGTCGTGCACTGGCCGAGCGGGCGCGAGCAGACGCTGGAAAAGCAAAGCGCGGATCGCGTCCTGACCATCGAGGAGCCGAAATGAGCCGCGGCGCGAAAGGCCGCCTCATGGCCGCGGGGCTTCTCGCGGCTGTAACCCTGCTTGCTGCTTCATGGGCCGTCACGACCATGCACGCAGCCGCAAGAACCGGCGAGCCCCTCGTCTACGCATCGCCGGTAGAGATCCTGTTTTCACTCGATGGCGCCCGGCTTTACGTGCTCTGCCAGCAGAGCGGCGAGGTGCGCGTGCTCGACGCGGCGACGTACAAGCCGATCGGCGCTGTGGCCGTGGGCAGCGTGCCACGTGGATTTGCGCTGTCGCGCGACGGCGCGCGGCTCTTTGTGGCCAACTCGAGGGACGACTCGGTGTCGGTGATCGACACGCATTCGTTGCGGGTGACGGCAACGTGGCCGGCCAGCGCCGAGCCGTCCAGCGTGGCGCAGGATTCCGGTGGCAGCTTTCTCTTCGTAGCCAATCGCATCTCCAACGATGTGGCTGTGCTCGACGCGCATACGGGCGCGGAAGAGAAACGGCTGGCGGCCGGCCGCGGCGCCAGTTACATGACGGCTTCTGCCGATGGCCGCCGGCTTTACGTGACGCACGTTTATCCCATTCTGCCAGAACACGGCAGCGAACTCGGGAATCGCATGCCGCCCGAATCGGAGATCACGGTCATCGACACTGCGCACGCGATAGTGGCCGACCGCATTCCGCTGCATAGCGTCGCCGGCGTTTTTCACGTCGCCATCTCACCTGATGGGCGGCTCGGCGCGGTAGCGGAGCTTCACCCCAAGAACCTGGTGCCGCTTGCTCATATCGAACACGGATGGGCCTTTGCCGACACGCTTACGCTGTTTGGAGCCGACGTGGGGCCGAAGCCGATTGAGATTCCACTCGACGAGCTGGAGCGCTACGCCGCGCGGCCCTTCGGCGTTGCCATCACGCCGGATAAGTCACGTCTCTACGTCACCAGCGGTGGATCCGAGATGGTGACCGCAATCGACGTGCCGCGCCTGCTGCGAACCGTTCGCGCGCGGCGTGGGTCGTTTATCGAGGATCTTTCGGCCAGCGCGAATTATGTTGTCGCGCGCATTTCCGTGGGCCACGATCCGCGCGGCGCGACCATAGCGCCCGACGGCCACAGGTTGTTTGTCGCCAACCGGCTCGACGATACCATCAGCGTGATTGACACGAGCACCAATCGATTGGCCGCAACGATCCCATTGGATGGGCCGAAAGAGCTTTCGGTTCTGCGCTACGGCGAGCAGACGTTTTACACGTCGCGGTATTCGTTTCAGGGCCAGATTGGATGCGCCAACTGCCACATCGACTCGACCTTTGACGGCCTCACGTGGGACCTGGAGCCGGATGGTTTCGGAGTCGACATCGTGGAAAACAAGATGCTCGAGGACATCAAGGACCTGGCGCCCTACAAGTGGAACGGGGGCAACCCCAACCTGCCCACGGAGTGCGGCCCACGCACCGAGAAGTACTTCTGGCGTTCAGAGAGCTTCGACGATAGGACACTTGCCGACCTAGTGGTTTACATCCGCAGTCTGCCCGCGCGGCCCAACCGCTGGCGATCGCCTGACAACCAGCTTTCAGCGGCACAGGAGCGCGGCAAGCAGATTTTCGAGCGCGCCCAGGACAACTTCGGCAAACCCATTCCCGAGGAGAATCGCTGCTCGTTTTGCCATAGCGGCGCCAACGGCACTGACCGCAAGGCCTTCGACGTGGGGACGAAGAAGCCTAGCGATAGTTCCGGGATTCTGAAGACTCCGCAACTGACCAATGTTGCGCTCATGGCGCCCTACATGCACGATGGCTCGGCGCCGACGCTCGAAGAAATATGGACCGTATACAACCCCGCCGACAAGCACGGCCGCACCAACGACCTGACTAAGAACCAACTCAACGACCTGATTGAGTATCTGAGGGCGCGATGAGGGAATGGATGCGCAACAAGGGCTTCGCAATCGCGCTGGCAATGGCCGCGGCCGCAGGAGCGCTGTCTGCGACGAATGCCGCAATCGCGCAAAAGCGGCCCGCCGCGCCCGTGACGACCCGAGCGGCGAACGCGTCGACTGCGAAGGATCCCGCCGCTGCCCAGGTCCTGCCGCGTTTCCGCTTTGAGAACTTCACCACCGTTGACGGTTTGCCCGACAACCACGTCTTCGCGGTCCTGGTGGATGGAGACCGCATCTGGGCGGGCACCGAAAACGGCCTGGGACTCTACGAGAACGGGAAGTGGAAGACGTACACCACCAAAGACGGACTCGCCCATCGCGCCGTGCTTTCGCTGGCGCTCGACAAGCGCACCGGCGATGTGTGGGCAGGCACCATGGGAGGCTTGAGCCGCATCTCCGCAGGGCGCATCGACACCTACACGCAACTGAACTCCGGCTTGAGCAACGACGTGGTCTACGGCGTGTCGGTGGAGGGCGAGAACGTGTGGGTGGCGACGGCTGCCGGAGCCGGCCGGCTCGACCTGCGCACCGGCCAGTGGTCGCTCTACAACGAGCGCAACACGCCCATGGAGGAGATCTGGATTTATGGAGTCTCGGCCACGCCAACCAAAGTTTACTTTGCGGTGTGGGGCAGCGGCCTGCTGGAGTACGACCAGCGAACCGGGCGATGGGACATGTACCGGGACCCCGACGGCGAGAACGAGATCGTGCTCTTCAAAGACCAGGGACTGATCCACGACATCGTCTCGTCGGTCAGCTACGTCGACGGCATCGTCTGGGCGTCAACATACTTCGGCAACAGCCGTTACGACGGCCGCTACTGGCACAACTTCCTCACCAAAGACAGCGGGTTGCCATCGAACTTCACTAACTTTGTGAAAGGCGTGGACGCAAGCCGCGCCTGGTTCTGCACCGATAAGGGACTGGCCTACTACGACGGCACCAACTGGGCCGTTTATCGTCCGTCACTGGCCACCGGCAAGCCCGAGATGACGGTGCGCGACGCGCGAGGCCACGTGGCGGCGGTGCCCGTCACCAGCGCGCCGGCACACAACTATATTCTCGGCATCGATCTTCAGGGTAACGACATCTGGGTGGCGACAGCCCGGGGACTAAGCCATGGGATTCGTCAACGGTAAGAACTGGAAAAAACGCGTAAGGAGCCGCCATTATGAGCACAATCGCCGACATTCTTGAAACCATCGCCCACGCGCCGGTGAAAAAGCGCGCGGTCACGAATCACGGAGTTCTCAACGAGGCGTTCGCCTACGCCAAGCCGAGCTCGTTCTCGCGCGGCATGAGGATCGACCTCAACGGCCTGACCATCCTGCTGATCTCGGGCACCGCATCGATCGACGAGAACGGCCGCAGCGTGCACATCGGCGATTTTCGCGCGCAGATGCGCCGTACGCTCAGCAACATCAGCGGCTTGCTGGTCAGCGAAGGATGCACCTGGCACGACATTGTGCGCACCACCTGCTATCTGCGCGACATCGAGCGCGACTACGAAGCTTTCAACGAGGAGCGCACGGCATTTTACGCAGCGCAGGGGCTCGATCCGCTGCCCGCGTCCACCGGCATCCAGGCCATCCTGTGCCGGCCTGAGCTGCTCATCGAGATCGAAGCCATCGCCATGTTCCGGACCGAGAAAAGCAATCCGCAAGCTTAACGGCCATGGCGCGGGCGGAGGGAATGGCGATGCGAAAGTGGTGGTTGCTGACGATCGCGTGCTTCGGGGCAGCGAGCATGACGGCGGATGTGGCGGGCCAGAGCGCGACAGCGGACCGAGGTGCCCACGTGTGCGAGTGCGGCGCGCATCCACCCGGGCTACCGCGCGACCGCACCGTCGAGCCCTATGCGGGCGAGCCGGCTGACATGAGCCCTTTCGCCAAGTTTGCCGCCCCGTATGATGTCAACTACACCCAGCCCGACATCTACGTCGGCGCGGGGCGCGATCTGCCCGAGCTGAAAAACCTCAGCGAGGTGCGCATCGGCTTCATGGGACCGATCGCCAACGGTCCCGAGCAGGAGTTCGGCCAGCGCATGTTGCACGGGGCGCAACTGGCCGTCGAGGAAGCGAATGCCCGCGGCGGCTACGGCGGCAAGCCGTTTCGCCTCATGCTCCACAACGACTACAACAACTGGCAGGCGAACGCGGTCTACGGCGAAGAGAGGCCCACCGACCCCGCCATCTGGGGCGCAGCCTCCAACGAAGCGGTGCAGATGATTTACGACGAACAGGACTGGGCGATCTTCGGCTCCATCAGCTCCGAGTCCACGCACATCATGCTTCGGCTGGCGCTCAAGGCCGAGATTCCCATCGTCAACTCGGCTTCCACCGATCCCACCATCCCTGAAACCTACATCCCGTGGTACTTCACCGACGTGCAGGACGATCGCGTGCAATGTTTTACGCTGGCGCGCCGGATTTTCACCCAATTGGGCCTGAAGCGCGTGGCGATTCTGCGCGTCAACAATCGCTATGGCCGGCTGGGTGTGCCGAAATTCCGCGACGCCGCGCGGCGCCTTGGCCACCCCGTGGTCATCGAGCAGAAGTTCCTGCCCGGAGACACGGACTTTACGCGTGAACTGCAGATCATTCGCGACTCGCGCGCCGACGCCGTCGTGCTGTGGGCCGACGAGACGGAAGCCGCCGCCATCCTGAAGCAGATGCGCGCCTTGGGATTGAAGCAGCGCGTTTTCGGCTCCTATCGCACGCTGGGACCCGGTCTGCTGGCTCAGGCGGGACCGGCAGCGGAAGGCTTCGAGGCCGTGTTTCCTTACGATCCCACACGGAACGATCCCCTCTGGCTCGATTTCAACCACCGCTTTCAGGCGCGCTTCCACGAGCCGCCCGAGCAGTTCGCATCGTTGGCCTATGACGCAATGAATGCTCTCCTCGACGCCATCTGCAAGGCGGGGTTGAATCGCGCCCGCATTCACGATGCGCTCGCGGATCTCGAGGAGTACGACGGTGTGACGGGGCACATGATCTTCGACCCCAACCAGAAGAACGTGGCGCCCATGTACCTGGGCACAGTGCACAACGGCGCAATCACCTACCGGCCCGCGAGCATGAACAAAACTCCGGCCACAGCGCAGGCGCCCGCGCCGGTCGCGCCGCTGGCGCCACTTCCGCGTCGAGATCTCTCCGCGCAGACTGCGCCCTACGCGCGTGTTGGTGAAGACAGCGTTGCTTACACCGGCCCGCACGCCGCGAGCGCAGCGCCCGGGCCCTTGCGCGTTATCCTCTTCGGCCCGGATGCCGAAAGGGTCGCCGCGGATCCTGCCGTCATCGCAGCTCTCCATGCACAGACGCATAGCCAGAGGCATTGGGTGCTGGTGCCCGTGGACAGCGGACAGAACTGGGGCGCTGCTTCGACGCAGCTGGTACACGCGCTGACGGACGAGCACGCCCTGGCGATTGTGGCCCTGGATCGTAACGCCGCCCATCTGTCGGAACAACTGGCGCTGAAATGCTTCGTTCCCGTGGTCGCGCTGAGCGACGATCGGTCGCTCACGTCGGCGAACGTTCCGTGGATCTTCAGGCTACCCGCCGAAACCACCCCCGCGACGGCGCTGCTCGTGCTGAGGCAGGCGGCCGCACGCGGCGGCGCCAGCCCCGAACGCTTGCGCGACACGCTGGCCTCGGGACAGGAAATCGCCGGATTGGCTTTTCTGCCTACGGGTGAACCGCGCGGGCGCTGAACCGGGTGCTTTCCCATCAGCAACGCCACGCATAAAATGAACTCACCGGATTGCATTTGTGGAGGATCGGTTTGCTGCGAGAGATGTCGCTTTTGGAAACGGCCAGCGGAAGGATTGCAACGATCGTTCTTTTTCTGTTGCTTCTGTCGGCAGCGGCATCCGGGTTGGATGCCCAGGAGCCGGCAGGCAAGGACAACGCTGCGGATCGTCCATCCTCGCAACCGAGTTCCGCCCGGCCGGGAAATCCTGCACAACATCAGCAAAACGGTATGGCGAATGCCGGCCCGCAGCAGGCTACCTTCGACAGCGAACATCGCCCCATTACCGCCGGCGGTTTCGTGAAGAGCGGCCCCATCATCTTTCAGGATGTGGCGGCGGCTGCGGGCCTCACGCGCTGGCATCACACCGCGGGCACCCCGGAGAAGCGGGTCATCGTGGAAGCCAAAGGACCGGGCGTTTGTCTGCTGGACTATGACAATGACGGTTGGCTCGACATCTACCTTGTGAATGGTTCCACCTACGATGCGCTGGCCGGCAAGGCCACTCCGCCGCACGCGGCCCTATTTCACAATAATCACGATGGAACCTTTACCGATGTTACGCAGTCGGCTGGTGTGGCCAACGATCGCTGGGGCTACGGCTGCGCCGTCGGCGACTACGACAACGACGGCTGGCCCGATCTCTATGTCACGAACTTCGGCGAAAACCGTCTCTACCGCAACAATCACAATGGAACCTTCACCGATGTTGCTGAACAGGCCGGGGTGACCATTGGCACATGGTCAACCGGCGCGACCTTCGGCGATTATGACGGCGATGGGCGCCTGGATCTTTTCGTGGACGGTTACGCCAAGATCGATCTAGCTAATCCGCCGCTTTCCGGATCGAAAGCAGTGAATTACGCGTTCTGCCAGTATCGCGGCGTGCAGGTGATGTGCGGTCCCCGCGGCCTTCAGGGGGAACACGACCACCTCTTTCACAACAACGGCGATGGAACTTTCACCGACGTCAGCAAGAAACTCGGTGTGGATGATCCCAACGGATACTACGGACTGGGTGCGCTCTTCGCCGACGTCAACAACGACGGCAAACCGGATCTTCTGGTGGCAAACGACTCCACCCCCAATTATCTCTATATCAACAAGGGCGACGGCACCTTCGAAGACGACAGCTACATGAACGGCTATGCGCTCAACGCGGATGGCCGGGAAATTGCCAACATGGGGATCGCGGTGGGAGATTACGAGAACAACGGCCACCTTTCCATTGTCAACACCGACTTCTCCGACGATTACAACGTCCTTTTCCAAAATGATGGGACCGGATTCTTCACCGATGTCAGTTACCGCGCCGGGATCGCCGAGTCTTCGCTGCCTTTTGTGAGTTTCGCGGACGGATTCCTGGATTACGACAATGACGGATGGAAGGATCTGCTGATTATCAATGGCCATGTCTATCCGGAGGTGGACAAGCATCCGGAGTGGGGCCAGAGCTACGCGCAGCGCCCGCTGCTCTATCACAATCTGAAGAACGGCAAGTTCGAACTGGTGCCGGCCGTCGAAGGAACCGGGCTCGCCGTGGTGACCGTCGGCCGGGGAGCGGCGTTTGGCGATATTTTCAACGACGGCAAGATCGACGTGGTCATCAACAGCATGGATGGCGTTCCCATTCTGTTACGGAACGTGAATCCCGATCGCCATCACTGGGTCGAACTGAAGCTGGTCGGAGGCCCCAGGAGTCCGCGCGATGCGGTGGGCGCCACGGTTTATCTCACCGCAGGCGGAATTCGCCAGCGCGGAGACGTCCTCAGCGGCGGCAGCTATCTTTCCTCCAACGATCTGCGCGTCCACTTCGGGCTGGGCGATGCTGACAAAGTTGACACGGTCGAGATTCACTGGCCTTCCGGCAACAAAGAGACGACCACGCTGCCTGGGGTGGATCGCATCTATACGATCACCGAGGGCAAGGGCATCACCGGGCAACTCTGCGGCGGCGGACCCTGCGAACCCGGACCGAAAGAGGCGCCGCAGCCCGGTACGGTGCCGGGCGGACGCTGAAAAACCTGCCTGCGGCGCCGATGCCTCGCCCGGATTTCTCTATCACAAGGTCGTGTGATAAGCACTCCGATATCTTTATCACAAACTGATGCGATCGAGCCGGAAGCCAACCACACTTGAAATCACGAATGCTCTACTCAAACGTTTGACGAGCGAATAGCCCGCATGTCATGTCTGGCCGGGAGTTACAGGCTCGGGCGAGCAGGCAGTTCCATTTTGGGAAACGGCTACACATATAATTTCGCTATTGGATTCGATTATATAGAACGTAAAAACATTTACTCAAGCGTTTAAGTAGAGGATTTCTCTTGACATTTTTCCTTTTTTGAGCGTCTAATGTCTCCCAATATCCAAACAGGTGGACGCAGATCTCGTTCTAAAGATCGAGACCTGCCTCCCTCCGCAGGCGGAGAGGCGCTGAGTCTCTCGGTTTTCCGGAACGGTTGATGGGGCCTCGTGGCAAGGCTACGAGATTTCTCTCAATCCCGTTTTTCGGAAGCCGTTGCCACTTCGAGCGTCTGGTTCCGCGCGGGGACCGTCAGGTTGCTCGTCCTGCCGGCTTCACCGGACGGCAATCTGCGAAAACACAAACCGTTTCACTCTTTACGGGGCGGTCAGTCCATGTTGCAGGTCGTGCTGGCATCAACCCGGCGGCAACCTAGGAAACGTAAACCGGTTTCACATTTGAAAAGGAAGGTCACATGAGAGACGTAATCATCGGAAACGTGAAGTTGAGGTGGCTGCTGTTGCCGCTGATCCTCGCTTTAGCGTGCGTGGGTGCAAGGGCGCAGGCCAACTCCGCGATCACTGGTATCGTCATTGACCAGACCGGAGCAGTGGTGAGCGGCGCGAATGTTCAGCTCCTCGACCTGGCCACCGGTGTGGTCCGGACCACAACCTCCAACGATTCAGGCCTTTACGTAATTCCCGGCCTCAACGCCGGTAAATACGACATGACGGTGAGAGCCAAGGGCTTTGAGAATTACGCTCAAAAGGCCATCGTGGTGAATATCTCCGCGACGTTCCGCGTGGACGTGGTCCTCACCGTAGGCGCCGCGACCCAAACCGTCACCGTATCGGCCGACGCCTTGACGGTACAGGCTGATTCGAACGTCGTCAGCACACTCATCAGCCAGCAGCAGATCGCCGAGTTGCCCATGAACGGCCGCAACATCATTGCACTGGCTACGTTCGGTACCGGAGTCAGCGGCAACCTGCCGGACATGGAGAGCCCGTTCTCAGTCAACGCAAACTACGCCATCAGCTTTAATGGCCTCAGCCAGGCACACAACGTCTGGATTGTCGACGGCGCGGAGCAGTATGACCGCGGCTCCGGCGGCAAGATGTCGGTAATGCCTTCGCAGGATTCGCTGCAGGAATTCCAGGTCCTGTCGAGCAACTACGGGCCCGACACCGGCCTCGCCACGGGGGGCGCTGTCACCATGGCCATCAAGAGCGGCACTTCGCAGTTCCACGGCGGCGCCTGGGAATTCGACCGCAACGATGCGCTGAACGCACACAGCTACTTCGACAACAACAACGGCCAGCACGCACCCATAGCGGAGTTGCGCTATAACGTCTTCGGCGCCAACTTCAGCGGTCCCTTCTACATTCCCGGCCACTACAACTCCGCGCAGAAGAATAAGACCTTCTTCTTCTATAACGAAGAATGGCGGAAGATGGTCAACGGCCAGTCGACGAACCCCATCAAGACCATGCCGGCGGCGGACGAAGTGACAACGGCGTCCACTTTCACGTTCACCATCCCGACTTTCAACCCGGCGACGAAGGTGTTTGTACCAACGGTTGCGCCGACTTCCAAGATCGGCCAGTTAATCCTAGGGGATGGCCTGACCATGGGTCAGCCTTTCCCCAATAATCAGATTAACGGCAACCTGCTGGATGCGAATGCCCTCCTGTTCAACACCACCAAGAACCTGCCTGCGGTGGCCAACACCTCCACTGACACCTACACCCCGACCGGCGGCCATCTGCCCATCAACATCAGGGAAGAGTTGTTCCGCGTCGACCACAACATCAACGACAAGTGGGCCCTGCTCGGCCACTTCATCCATGATGCCAACGACTCGGTTCAGGCCACGCCGGAGTGGCAGGGCGATAACTATCCCACTGTCGGCTCCAACTTCAGCAACCCGTCCTACAGCGCGGTCATCAAGCTCACCGGCTCACTGAAACCGAATGTGCTGCTCGAAGCTGCGTTCGACTACGACGGCAACAAGATCTTCATTATTCCCGTCGCGGCCGGGGGCGCCAATTTTATCAAGCCCTCAAGCTGGGGCACCGGGACCTATTTCCCGGCGGCGAACGACGTCGAGAACCGCCTGCCCGACATTAGCTGGCAAACCATCGGCACCACCTGGGGGCCGGGGAACGATCCCTGGGTCAACGGAGCCGAGGACTATGCCGAGATTGTGGGTGTGTCGATTACGCGCGGCAAACACAACATGAAATTCGGCGGCGGGTACAACCGCTACACCAAGAACCAGGTCATCGGCAAGGATTCGGAAGGCGACTACAGCTTTAACGACGGCTGGAACGCGAGCGCGGGAACGCCCACCGGAGTGCTCACCGGCGATTCCTACCTCGACTTCCTGCTCGGCCTGAGCACTTCATTCAGCCAGTCGAACGCCAATCCTGAAAACAACTACGTCAACAACAACATCTCAGTCTTTGGCATGGATAATTGGCGCATCACGCCGCGGTTGAGCGTGCAATACGGCATACGCTACGATGCCATGCCCCACGTGTGGGAACGGCACAATCAGGTGTCGAACTTCGAGCCGTCGTTGTATCAACCGGCGCTGGCCGCACAGTTCGATCCCACCAGCGGCGCCTTCCTTTCCACCAGCCCCGGCCTCCAGACGTTTAACCTGAGCGGCGTGCCAACTCCCTTCTATATGAATGGAATCGCGATTGCCGGTCAGAACGGCGTTCCGCGGGCCCTGGTCAAGAACGACTACAGAACCATCATGCCGCGGCTGGGCTTTTCCTATGACATGTTTGGAAAGGGCAAGACCATCCTTCGCGCTGGGTTTGGTACCTTCTACGAGCGCATTCAGGGCAACGACATTTACGATGCGGCCGGGTCGCCTCCTTTCATCAGCACGCCGAAGGGCAACAATGTCCTGTTCAGTGCCCCGCAGACCAACTGGCAGACCGGCGGAACGGCTGCGACACCATCGTTCCCGCAGGGCTACAACTCACTCAACACCCATTACCCCGATCCCGGTGTGGCGGAGTACAGCCTGGGCATCCAGCATGAAATCTCCCAGGCGATCATTCTGACCGCCCAGTACGTGGGCAACGTGCAATGGGACCAGAACGATTGGATTCCAATTAACAACTTCCCGCTCAGTACGCCGATGGCGACGCGCCAGGCTGATGCCGCGGGCACGCTCAGTGCGGCACAGGTTCAGAGCGATCAAACCTATCCGGGTTTTGGCCAAATCCGCCTGCAGTCTACACCCGATAATGGCACCTACAACAGCCTGCAGGCCGGCCTGCGCCAGGAAGACCGGTTTGGACTCAGTTACGGTGTTTACTACACCTGGTCTCACCAGATCGACGACACCGAAAGCAGCGTGGATGTGGACAACAACAATCCCGCCTACAACCCCTGGAACCTGAAATACGACAAAGGCTCCGGCTCTTTAGACCGGCGCAACATCCTCAACATCAACTACGAGTACAAACTGCCGTTCTTCGCCCATGCTTCGGGCATGACTCACAGCGTGCTCGGCGGTTGGGAGATTGCCGGCAATGTCATCGCTGAATCCGGCATGCCCTGGTTCGGCAACGATGCGCCGAAGAACAGCTACGGCGATACAATCGGCCTGGGCGGCGACTATGCCAGCCGTCCCAACATCACCGGCAAACCGGCGTACACCAAGGGACACGCCACCGTGGGCAGCGTGACGGGCTATCAATACGTAAGCAAGTCCGCGTTCTCGGCTCCTTTGGCAGCATGGCTCGGCGGCCCCAACCTGGGCTTCGGCAACTCCGCCAAAGACGCAGTGGTCGGAGCCGGCCGTACCAACTTCGACACATCAATCTACAAGACGTTTACCTTTACCGAGCGTGCCAACTTCCAGTTCCGCGCCGACTCCTTCAACACCTTCAATCACACGCAGTTCAATGGACTGCAAGACACCAACCCCCAGAACAACGACTTCGGATTCGTGAATAGCGCACAGTCTCCGAGAGTCTTTGAGCTCGGCCTCAAAATCGCCTTTTAGTCAAAACTCCTCCTATTCAGGGCGCGGCGCGATCAGTGCCGCGCCCTTTTTCTTTCGGTCGCTTGCCGGCGCGCCGCTCCTGCGAGAGAATCGAAGCAAGAAACCCACAACGATACGGTGCTCGGGAAGGCAATTTGGATCGCGCTCAAAAGCAATCCGGCGTCCGCCGTTACAGGCTGAGTTCGCACACTGCCTTCGTGGCGCTCCTGCTCTGTGCTTCGGCCTGCGCTGAGCAAGGCCCTGCTACGCCGGCCGATCTGCGGCAACAGGCTCTCGTGTTCGAGCAGCAAGGCAGAAGCGCGGATGCGGAAGCTGCCTGGCAGCTCTACCTGAAGACGCATCCATCGAGCTCCGAGGCGTTCGCCCACCTCGGTCTATTGGAAGCACGACAGGAGCACTACAGGGAGGCGGTCCCGCTCTACCAAAAGGCACTGGCGCTCCGCTCCACTATTCCCGGCTTGCGCCTGGATCTTGGTCTGGCGTTTTTCAAAACCGGCGAAATGAGAGAGGCGCTGGAGCAATTCAGCGTGGCGCTGAAAAGCACGCCTCCATCTTCGCCGGACCGTCCGCGGCTGACGATCCTCATGGGCATGTGCCATTACGGCCTCGGCGAATATGCTAAAGCCGTCCCGTATCTGCGCAAGGCGGCAGGGGACGATCCGCAGAACGCGGAGTTGCGGCTGGCACTGGCGCACAGTTGCCTGTGGTCAAAGCAATACCAGTGCGTCCTCGATACCTATCACGAAATCCTCATGCTCAATGCCGAGTCGGCAGAAGCGGATATGCTTGCCGGAGAGGCCCTGGATGAGATGAAAGACGTCAACGGCGCGATCCAGCAGTTCCGAGACGCCGTCAAGACCGATCCGCGCATGCCCGACGTGCACTTCGGACTTGGCTACCTGTTCTGGACCAAGCGCCAGTACCCCGAAGCCGCCGCGGAGTTGCAGGCCGAGCTCGATAACAATCCGACGCACGCGCAGGCGCTCACCTATCTGGGCGATTGCGAGCTGAAGTTAGGCCACCCGGACGCCGCCGCTCCACTCCTGGAGAAAGCAATTCGTGTCGACAGCGCCATCGAGCTGGCGCACCTCGATCTGGGCTCGATCGACGCCGATGCCGGCCGCCCGCAGGAGGCGGAGCGCGAGTTGATGGCCGCCGCCAGGCTGGCGCCCAACGACGTAAACGTGCACTGGCATCTGGCGCGGCTCTATCGCTCGATGGGCAAACAGGACCAGGCCCGGGCCGAGTTCGATAAAGCCCGGAACATCACCCAGGCTGCCGACGCTGCTCTCATCGATAAGCTCACGCCGCACCCCGCGGCCGCGCCCGAGAAGTAGCTGCCTTTTCTCTCCGACGTTCCGCCTTGGGCGCCGGCAGTGGTGCGAAGCAATCTCGAGCGGATCAGGAAATAGTGTTGGGAAAGCGTATGGGGTCGGGAGGCATCCCTCAGGGGCTAGGCCCGTGCTCCTTTTGCTCGGTCTACTGCCCGGCTGAAGGCGTGCCCTTGTTACAAGCGGCCTCCGAAGAGTTTTTCCGCGGCCTCTAAAGGCGTGCCCTTTTACAACGCCGTACACCATTAATTAATCTGCCCTAGTAGATCAGCTTGAGCGAGAACTGGATCTGGCGCGAGGTGCCGGCAGTTTTGCTGATTTCGCCGAA
>Ga0335078_10001449_pt1 | contig 35771 bp, 35 predicted proteins | sample Lox_Sample_32_FD_206711 | JGI IMG/M metagenome (GOLD analysis project Ga0335078, IMG submission 206711) | Soil microbial communities from Loxahatchee National Wildlife Refuge, Florida, United States - Lox_Sample_3.2 | ecosystem: Environmental > Terrestrial > Soil > Wetlands | place: USA...
GCATGATGCCGGCTTCTTCGAACACTTCGCCGACGGGCGTGAAGCCCTGCTTGAGGTAGAAGCCTTCGGCGTGAAGTTGGGCGTCGAGCACGGCGCGCTTGAAGCCGCGCCGGCGCGCGCGCTCGATCAGGAACGCGAGCAGCCGGCGGCCGACTCCGGCGCGGCGACGCGCGGCCAGCACCGCCATCCGCCCGATCTTGACGTAGCCGTCACGCTCCAGCATCCGGCCGCAGCCGACCGGCCGCTCGCCCTCGAGCGCGAGCGCGTGGATCGCCCGCGCGTCGTCGGCGTCGAGCTCGATCTCCTCGGGCACGTGCTGCTCTTCGATAAAGACGCGCCGGCGGAGCGCCCACGCCTGCTCCATGCGCGCGTGATCGCCGGCGACCTCTATCACCCTGAGCGGCGCCGAAGCGTCCATCGCCTCTCCCTAGCGCGCGCGCCCGCGTATCGTCAAACCGCCCCGACGCCGAGGACGCGTCGGAATTCGCTTGAGGGCTCGCGATGCGATTGTGCTAGGCTCGGATTTAAGCGTGCGTCGCCGCGCGCGGCGCTCGGGAGTTACGCTGGTTCGATGGCGAAAGACGCCGAACACGCAACCGACGAACAGATAAGGCAGGCGGCCGAAATGCTGCTGGCCGCGACGTATGCGATCGCGCTTACCGGCGCGGGAATGTCGGTCGAGAGCGGCATCCCGCCGTTTCGCGGTCCGGGGGGACTCTGGACCAAGTACGGCGAGCCGCCGATGAACGGCTACCAGATTTTCCTCGCCGATCCGAAGAAGGGATGGGAGGATCGGATCAGGCGGCAGGACGACGAACTGTTTGCGCCGCTCAAGATCGCCAAGCCCAACCCCGGACACTACGCCTTCGTCGAGCTCGAGCAGATGGGTGTGCTGCGCTTTCTCATCACGCAAAACGTCGACGACCTCCATCGCCAGGCCGGGCACAAGGCGCTGTCCGAGATTCACGGCAACTGGAAGCTCATCCGATGCCTCGAGTGCGGTGCGCGCTTCAAGGCCGAAGAGATCAGCCTCAAGGTGCTGCCGCCGCCATGTCCGACGTGCAGTGGAATGCTGAAGGCCGACACGGTCGCGTTCGGCGAACCCATCCCGGCCGACGCACTGCGCCAATGCGCCGAGCATTCGGCGCGCGCCGACCTGGTGATCCTGGGCGGGACCTCGGCGACGGTTTATCCGGCGGCCGGCTTTGCGCTCGAGGTCAAGGAGCGCGGCGGCCGTTTGATCGAAGTGAATCTCTACGAATCCGAGATCACTCGGCTTTGCGATCTGAGCTTGCGCGGCGGCTCCGCCGACGTGGTCCCGCGCTTGACGCGCGCGATCTCGCAACTGCGGCGCGCGCGCCTGTCATAGCAATTCCCCAGGCGTAAATATCGGCGCGGGAGGGCACGCCGCTTGCTCTTGAGGCGCCACGCTTTGTGCGAGCCGCACGAAAGCATCGGCGCTCGCGCGAGGTGGACGCGATGGATGCACAGCAGGCGGGCATTGCGGTGCCCGGTTGGCAGGCACAGGCCAGCACGCCCGTGCCGATCAACGAAATGTTCGACGCCGAGGGGCGCCCGCGGCCGGAGTGCGCGCGGGTCATCGCATACCTGCTGGCGATGGAATCCCGCCGGCTCGCCGAACTCGGAGAGCGCGCGCATCGGATGTTCCAGACGATGGGCGTGACCTTCAATGTTTACGGCGATCATGAAGGCGGAGAACGAATTTTCCCCTTCGATCCGATCCCGCGCATTATCTCGGCTGAGGTCTGGGCCGGACTCGAAGCCGGACTGATTCAACGCACGCGGGCGCTCAACGCGTTCGTCGCCGATATCTATTGCGAGGCGCAAATTATCAAGGACGGCGTGATTCCGCGCGATCTGATCATCGGGTCGCCGCAGTTCCGCCATGCCGCCGTCGGCATCATGTCGCCCTGCGGGGTTTACGTCACGGTTGCGGGAATCGACTTGGTGCGCGGCGCCGACGGGCGCTTTCATGTGCTCGAGGACAATGTGCGCACGCCGTCCGGCGTTTCCTACGTGATCGAGAACCGGCGCATCATGACGCGCCTGATGCCCGAGCTGATTCGAGCCCTGCGAGTGCGCAGCGTCGAGAACTATCCGGCGTATCTGCTCGCATGCCTGCGCGAGCTTGCACCGGCCGGCATCAGCGACCCAACCGTCGCGCTGCTGACGCCGGGGCCGTTCAATTCGGCGTTCTTCGAACACGTGTTCCTCTCGCAGCAGATGGGAATCGAGCTGGTTGAAGGGCGCGACCTGGTGTGCGTGGACCACAAACTCTTCATGAAGACGGTGCACGGGCTTCGCCGGATCGACGTCCTCTACCGCCGCATCGACGACGACTTCCTCGACCCCGTGGTTTTTCGTCCCGATTCGCTGCTCGGCGTTGCGGGCTTGACCGCCGTGCTGCGCGCAGGCAATGCGACGCTGGCCAACGCGATTGGCACCGGCGTCGCCGACGATAAGGGCGTGTTCGCCTACACCCCGGAGATCATCCGCTACTACCTCGGCGAGGAACCGCTGCTGCCGATCGTCGAGACGCACTTGTTGCGCGATCCGGACGTAAGGCAGCGCGTGCTGCGCGACCTCGACCGCTACGTGGTCAAACCCACTGGCGCCTCGGGCGGCTACGGCGTGGTGATTGGCCCGCGCGCGACGGACGCGGAGCTGGCAGAGGCGCGCAAACGCATCGAGGCGGCGCCCGCCGGCTTCATCGCGCAGCCGGTCTTCCCGCTTTCGGTGCATCCGACCCTGTTCGGATCTTCCACCGACGGCAAACCGGCGTTGGCGGCGCGCCACGTCGATCTGCGGCCCTTCGTGCTGCTTGGGCAGAAGCCTCGAGTGCTCGCCGGAGGACTCACGCGGGTGGCGCTGCGCGAGGGCTCGCTCATCGTCAACTCGTCGCAGGGCGGCGGCAGCAAGGACACCTGGGTGTTGGAAGAATAGTGCTCCGGCGCATCGCAGGTTCATTGTTTTGGGCGGCGCGTTACCTCGAGCGCGCGCAATGGCGCGCGCGCCTGGTCGACGTCAACTATCATCTGCTGCTCGAGGTCCCGCCGCGCGACCTCGAGCCGTGGGAGCCGCTGGTCCGCATCACCGCCGAGCAGGAGCTGTTCGCGACGAAGCATACCCATGCCACCGAGGCGTCGGTCATCGACTTCTTCGTCTTCGACCAGGAGAACCCGTCCTCGATCCGGAGTTGCATCGATTCGGTGCGCGCCAACCTGAGTCCGCTGCGCCATCTGATCTCGTCGGAGCTTTGGGTGGCGGTGAATCGGCTCTACCTGGAGACCCAGGGATGGTCGGCGCAGACGCTCGCCGCCGCGGGCGTCTCGGCTTTCTTTGCCGAGCTGCAACGCCACTTCTACACCATCGAAGGAATCATCGTGAACACGATGCCGCGCGATCTGACTTACGATCTCTTCGCGCTGGGCACGATGCTTGAGCGGCCGGACAATGTGTCGCGGCTGCTCGACGTGAAGTATCACTACCTGCTGCCGCGGCTGGAAGACATCGGCGGCCCCGCGGATCTTCGCCAGTGGGCGGCGGTGCTGCGCAGCGCCTCCGCGTTCGAGGCCTTTCGCAAGACATACGGCAACGCAATCCAGGTCAATAGAGTGGTCGAGATCCTGGTTTTCGACCCCTCGTTTCCGCGCTCGATGCGGTTTTCTATCGACCAGACGGCCGAGGCGCTTGGACGGATCGCGTCGCGCGAAGGGGAACCGGCGCCGGAAACCCAGCCGTGCGCGGAGTTGCTCGCGATGCTTCACGGGGGTTCGGCCACCACGACCATCGAGAGCGGACTGCACGAATTTCTGATCGGCGTCGAAGCGGGTTGTGCACGACTGTCCGACCACGTGTTCGATCGCTACATGTCGCTCGAGTAAGCTCGGAATCGATGCTGCTGCGGATAAGCCACAGGACCCGGTTTGTGTACGACCAGCCGGCGCACGACTCGCACAACGAACTGAGGCTGCGGCCGCTTGACGCGGCCGGGCAGCGATGCCTTTCGTTCGAGCTGAGCATCGACCAGCCCGCGAGCGTGATTACCTACCGCGACTTTTTCGGCAATCACGCGCATTCGGTGTCGGTAAGCGCGCCGCATCGCGAACTGACGATCGTCGCACACTCGCTGGTCGAGCGCCCCGACACGCTGGCGGAGCCAGGGCCCGAAATGACGTTCCGCGATTTTCTCCGCGACGACGAAGTTCATCTCAGAGATTACTGGGAGTATCTGAATCCGAGCCATTACGTTCCGTTCAGCGAGCGGCTGCAGAAGATGTTCTGGATGGCGCGGCCGGGCGACACCGAGGACGTCGGCTGCTACGTCGCGCGCATCGTGGCCTGGGTGCGCGACCAGTTCGACTACCAGAAGGCGCGCACCCACGTGCACTCGAGCGTGGACGACATCCTGAAGACGGGCAGCGGAGTGTGTCAGGATTTCGCGCATCTGACCATCGGACTGCTGCGCCTGGCAGGCGTGCCCGTCCGCTACGTCTCGGGTTATCTCGCGCCCACGCTAGCGTCCGCCGGCGCCGCGTCGCTCGGCGAGCAGGCGAGCCATGCATGGATCGAAACGTGGCTGCCGCGCTCGGGATGGACCGGCTTCGATCCGACTCATCGCTATCGCACCGACGAACGCCACGTGAGAGTGGCCGTCGGACGCGACTACGCCGACGTGCCACCACTCAAGGGAATGTACCGCAGCAACGCGGCGAGCCAGATAATGACGGTGGATCTCAACGTCGAGCACACGGTCGCGACCGGTCCGCTGGATGAAACCGGAATTGGCGTGGTGCGAGCATCCGATGCCGATCGAGGCGGCGCTCCGCCGGGCAGCCAGGCGCAGTAGGCGCCCCGCGATCGGGACCTCATACTTCGACCGCCACTCCAGCCCGCCTTCAAAACTGAGGAGGAGAGGTGCAGAATTTTGTCCCGCTCAGAATTTTTGTGGGCGCGAGTTGGCGACTGAATTTCCGCTCATCGGAGTATCCAGTTCATCCGCATCAGTCACGCGGACGAGATCCTTATTCCATCGGGGAAAGAGTAGCAAGTTAGTTGGCGGCGGCGGCCTCGGAGAGGAGCCTCAGACGCGCGATTCGCTCCGCCAGCGGCGGATGGGTCGACAGCGGTTGCTCGCCGGTCGTGTCGAGCCGGTATTGCTCCTCGGCGAAGCTGGCTTCCACCGCTTCGGCTTCCTCGTCGAGTTGCTCTTCGGATTTATCTGTCTGCGAGCGGATTCGCATAAGCTCACCGGCCAATCCCGCATCGATTCCACCCGCGCTCTCGAAGGGATCGACGAGGAAAAGCGGTGCGGTGGCGCGCCGCGCTTAAGCGGTGCCTCCGCATCCCGGATCTTTTCCAACGCACGAATCATCCCGGCGGGATTGCGCGTGAATTCGACCGCGGCGGCGTCGGCCAGGTACTCGCGCTCGCGTGAAAGAAGCGCGGTCGTTGCGCGGTTGATCGCCCGCGAACAGGTTTTGCGAGAGCGATCCCAGGTTGCCAAGCATCGTCGCCGTGACCAGCATCATGAGCCGCATGTCGTAGCTGCGGATGTGCGCCATCTCATGCGCGATCACGCTCTGCAGTTCTTCGCGGTCCATCATGTCGACAAGGCCTCGCGTCACGCAAATCACGGAATCATCGAAATTCCGTCCGATGGCGAACGAATTGGGCGCCGAGTCGTCGATCATGTACAGGCGCGGCGCCGGCAGGCGCGCGGCTAGCGCCATCTCGCGCGTCACGTCGATCAGAACCTTATTTCCTGGCAGAAGCTTGTCTTGGGACAGAAGCTCGTCTTCGGCATCATTACCCTCGAGCGGGAAGGCGCCAACCGATCCCAGCACCATCCCCGGGCCGCCGTAGTAGGTGCGCATCGTTTGCCCGATGCCGAAAATCAAACCGGCGGCAGTGCACCAGGGAAAACCCGCCGGGTGTCCCGCCGCGAAGCGCACCGCTCCCATGGACAGGTCAAAGCCAGATCCCAGCGCCGCGAATACCAGGATCTGCGAGACAACCAGGCGCGCAACCCGGCGGCGGCGATTCACGCGCTCGAGCGCCCAGAAGTTGTTCGTGTCCGTCGCCATCGCCGGGCGTTCGCGGCTTCAGACGTCGAATTCGGGCGGTTCGGTTTTGGGCGGCGGCTCGGCTCCGGGCGGCCCGGGGGTGCCCGGAGCGAAGCCGGGCTCGCATCGCAGCAGGACCATCCCGCCGGTGCCGTCGAGTTCGGTTGGATGGCTCAGCAGGACGGCGCGGAACTGCGCGCGCATCGCGGGCGGCAGCCGCAGAAACTCCTCACGCCAGGCGATCAGAAAGTCGGGCCGCGGTCCGCTCCAGATGGACACCACCGGCAGATTGCGTTCGCTGTAATACGCGACGTCGTAGTTGAGAGCGCCCATATATCCGACGCTGCGCGTCCCGACGATCTCCATCGCCTCCCGCGTGAACGGCTTCAGCGTAAGCGCGTTGGCCAGCGCCGGCACGACGAAGATGTTCGCCAAAAGCGCGAGGCAGATCGCTCCGCCCGCGACCGTCATGCACAGGCTCTCGGCGCCCTGGCGGCAGCGCACGGACAAGACTCCGATCGCGATCATCGCCGCACCGAGCCCCATGCCGACGAACGGATGGGCGGCGGCCGCGAGCTCAAGCTGCGGAACGAAATCGTAGTGGATGATGCCCAGGCTGCGGAGCAGAAGCTCGAGCGCGCGAGGTGCCAAGGCGAGCATCCCCAGGCCGAGCAGGGCGTCGAAGCCGACGATCACGAAAAACACCGCTGCCAGATGCGAGAGCCAGCGAATCCATCCGGACGACACGTCCGCCACGCGGGCCGCCGCCTCGACGTATATCGCCAGCATCGTGGCCAGCGCGGGATAGAGCGCGAGCAGATAAACCCCGCGCTTGCTCTGCGGCAGATTGTAGAAGAGCAGCACCACCACAAACCACGTCATCAGGTACGCCAGGCGCGCCTCCATCCGACGGGGACGGCGCGCTGCCTGCACGAAGAGGATAAGGATGAGCGGCGTCCAGGGCATGAATCCGGCCACCAGCGCCCCTTCCATGTAGTAATAGGAGTGGAGGTGGCCCACGCGGAAGGCGTTATTGCGTACGAAGCGGAAGAGATTCTCGGCCAGCACCTGCTTGTGCACGAACGCGGTTCCGCCCGTCAGTGCCGCCGCCACGTACCATCCCCCGGCGAGCAGCGCGACCAGCGCCGCGCCGCGCACGAGGCTCATCTCGCGCAACACGCTCCAGCGACGCTCGACCGCGATCCACACGAGAGCGACTAGCCCCGGCAGGACCAGGCCCACCGGCCCCTTGCTCAGCACGGCCATCGCGATCGCGAAGTAGAGCGTCATTCTCCGCTCCGTCAGTCCTTCGGCGATCATGATGAATTCGAAGAAGGCGATTTCGAGAAAGAAGGTGAGCGTCATGTCCACCCGCGCACCGCTTCCGGCCTGGAGATACTGGACGGTGGTGCCGAGGATGAGCGCCGCGAGAAAGCCGATCCGCTCGTCGAACAGGCAACGCACGTAAAGGTAAGCCGCGAGCATCCCGCCGATCGCGAACAGCGCCGAAGGCATGCGGACGGTCCATTCGCTGACGCCGTCGGCGAGGATCGATGCGATCGCCGCCAGCCAGTGCATCAGGAGCGGCTTGGACGGGACCTCGACGCCCGCCCGCAATGGCAGGATGAAGCCGCCGCCGTGCAGCATGTTGAAAACAGTGACCGCCTCGCGCGGCTCGCCCTTGGTGTAGAACGGATAGCCGCCGAGATTGACCACGAAGAGCGCCACACCGGCCAGGGTAAGGACGAGAATTGCGAGCGGCGGTTCAGCGAGATCGCTGAACCATGCGACACCGCCTGCGCCACCCGGCGGCGCAACGGGTGGCGCAGGCGGTGTCGCTTCTGAGGGCAGTGCGGGCCGGGTGGCGCTCGAGGCCGCGTCGTCCATCGCGATCAGGATACAGATTCAGGCGGGGGGAAGCATCGCGGCCGGGAATCGCCCCCGTGCCGTTCGCCCGCGCGAAGCGCCGGCGAAGGGCACGGGCGGACGCGGAGCAGGGCGCGGAACGCGCACCCGCCGATGCGCGCCACGGAAGCGCGCGCTGGCGCCGATGGCGGCGCGACAGCCTTGCGCGCCGGGCGCGAGGCCTGCGCTCGAGAACGCCGGTCCGGTCGAGCGAGAGGTGGGTCTGTGGGGCTCAGATACGCGCCGGCGGGCGGCGCGGCGTCAGTATTGCTTCTGCACCTTGATTCGCCCGGCCTCGTCGTAGCAGTACGTCGCCGAGGCTTCTTCGTCGCGGGTGCGCTTGTGCGAGCCGTCGCAGAACGGCTTGTTCTTCGAGAGTCCGCAGGCACAGATATACACCGGCAATTCAGTGCCCTCGGGAATTTCGTACGGAGAGTTGCGCTCGTGTTCCACCAGTCGGGCCATCGTCGTTTCCTCTACGTTGATTGCCGCCGCAAGACGCGCCGGCCTCGTGAATCGTCTGCTGCTCACCGATGAGCATTGGACTTCGCAGCAACTAAAGACCAGCCGGAATTGTTAGTCAAACCGCCGGAGGCAGCTGGAGGCCAGGCGAGTCAAAGTGGGAAATTCGTGGCTAACTCAGTCGCAGCTTAAGGGTCAATTCATCGGCTGATGGATCGCCTCGACCGCCTCTGCGATTTGGGCGGGGGTTGCAGCCCTGTGGCGGGCGCCCTCGGCGCCAAGCACGAGCAGCAGCACGCCGGAGATTGCGACGAGGATGCCGATAATGTCGCGCCGGGTTGCATGCTCGCCCAGAAAGAAAATCGCGCACAGGATCGAGAGCAGCGGGATACCCGGGATGACCAGGGTGGTCGTCCATGCCAGCGACAACCGGCTGATCGCCGCGTACCAGGCGAGCGAGGCGAGGAAATAGCAGACGATGCCTGTCGCGGCGATCACGCCAATCACGAGCGGCTCGCGCAGTTGCGCGAGCGCATGCGGATTCGCTGCGAGAAGCGCTACGGTCAGGACGATCGAAGCGTAGCCGTAGCGGCCCGCCGTCATGCAGATCGGCGACATCGGCGGCATCGCCGGCAGCGACAGCACATGCGAGGCCTGCCAGAAGAACGGTGTCATCCCGACCAGCATTGCCGCCCAGGCCGGCGAATACGCGCCGCCCGACGCGCCGACCGCAGAAGCGATGCCGCCGACGATGATCGCGGTTGCGGCGAGTTGGCGAAGTGTCGGGCGTTCGCCGGCGAACAGCGTCGCCAGCAGGAGAGAGTAGATCGGTTCGCTCTGCAGCAGCAGGGTTCCGGCAACCGCGTCGATCCTGCGGAGACCAAAGACCAGGGTGAGCGTCGTCACCACGGTGCCGATTATCGAGATCGCGAGCAGCCGCATCCGGTAGCGCCGGCCGACCAGCATCCCCATCTCGCCCCGCGCATATACCACGGGCAGGACGCAGATCGTCGCGACAACGGCGCATCCGGCGGCGAACAGCATGGGGTCAAGCCGCGTGGCGCCAAAGCGCATTAGGGCCGGCTGCGTGGCGGCTGCGACAGTGCACAGCGCCGCCATCGTCATCCCGAAGGCGCGGCTCTCAGCCACGGGCGAAGAAGACGGCGATGACCAGCGCCGCGACCGTCAGCCGATAGACGACGAACACCGCGTAGTTGTGCATGCGGACATACCGAATCAGGACGACGATAGCGATAAGGCCAAAAACCGCGGCGGAGACGAAGCCCAATGCGACCGACAGGTCCAAACCTTCATGGAGCAGTTTGCGAGCTTCGACCAGTCCGGCGCCGGCGATGATTGGTGTCGCCATCAGAAAGGAGAAATTGGCGGAATCGCCGCGGTCGATTTTGACTGCCCGCGCCATCGTGATAGTTGCCCCGGAACGAGATACTCCCGGAATGAGCGCTAGCGCTTGGCTGAATCCAATCGCCAGTGCATCCCAATAGGTCATTTCGCTCATCTTTCGCTTTTGGGGCGAAACCCGGTCGAACCACCACAGCAGAATCGCGAGCGTCGTCATTGCGATCGCTATCAGCAGCGGGGAGCGAAAAGTCGACTCGGCCTGCTTCTCGAAAAGCAGACCCATGATCGCTCCGGGAACCGAAGCGACGATTATCAGCTGCAGCAGGCGTCGTTCTGCCGCCTGGCCTCCGGGGGCGAACGACCGCGCCATCGCGATCCAGTCCTCCCAGTAGTAAACGAGCAGAGCCAGGAGCGTGCCCAGATGCAAGGCGACATCGAATGCGAGGCCCGGATCCTGCCATTTGAACAGCCAGGGGACGAGTACCAGATGAGCGGAACTGGAGATGGGCAGGAATTCAGCGAGTCCCTGCACCGCTCCCAGGATGATTGCCTGAAGGTGTGAAATCATTAGTTTTCAATCATTTGTGGACTGACCGATCGGTTGCGACTCAAGTTATCGGGTCGCTGGGCACGCGACAGCATGCTTGGCAACGATCTAAAACCCGAATAAGATGCTGGTGATGCGTCCCGGAAGCAAATCAGGAGCGGCAGCGTCCATGCTGCGCGCCACGACCAAGGACAGTATCGTCTCATTGCGAGAGGCCAGTGTTGTGATGGATGAGCGGGAGAGGGCCATGGATGACGGTTTGCCCCGGTTGGACTCGCCGCGCCGCTTTCCGATCGTTTCCAGTCCGCCGCGTCTGCCCCTGATGATTCCAGATGAAATCTTGGACTACTATGGCTGGGTTTTCTGTCAGGGTGGCTTTCTCAACCTTCAGATGACTTTCGAGCAGTTTCTTAGCGTAGTTGCGGCCGTAAGTCCCGCCGGATTGTGTCCGGAATATGACGAAAGCGAGCCGGTTCAGACCGGCGAATGATCCGTACCGACTGCTATCTCTAAAAGCGTCCCCGGTCCGATTCCGCTAAGCCATCGCGCGACTGCGCGCGCTATTCGGGGGAGCCGACCCTGCTCGAGGTGCTTGGAGCCTGCTTAAGCAGAGTTCTTGCGACCCAGATACTCTGGAAGGGCGTCACGTCCGTCGGCGATTTGAGGCTGTTGTCCTTTGCGATCTGCTGCCAGTTGTCCTCATTTCCGGTCACGCGCTTGGCGAGCTCCTTCAGGTCTTCGTGGGGCAAAAGGGTGAAATTGACCCCGCCAGAGGCTGGAGTGCTCGGGGAGGGCGGGTATTTCGCCGCCAGTTCGTCGATCTCGCCGAACAGGGCAAAACGCTTGCTGGCCTTGTAGTCGGCTATCTCGTTGTCGGGAATGCCCTCGGTGTGGACATTGACGACAATCTTGCTTTTGTTGCTGTCCTCGGGAGTGACCTGGATTTCGTAACGATAGCGAGGCTGCACTCCCGTCATGTTTTGGAAGAACCCGACCTTGGTATCGGCATTGCGCCATAGCGTTTGCAGCGAATTCTCGGGTCCGGTCTCGTAGAGGATGCCGTCGCCGCGAAGCGCGTCCTGAGTCAGGAGATAGGTGTCGTTAACGGGGTAATTTACCACGTGCTCTTCGCCCAGAGCGGCGTCCTCTCTACTCCAATGGGAGCTTGTGCCCCAGAAGCCGACGTAACATCCCGCGAGCAGCGACATCACGCCCACTGTGATGAAGAGGGCCCACCTTGTGAACACCGAACTATGCGTAGTAGCCACTGCTGTGACAAGCCTCAGGTCATGCGCGCCAGCGCCGCGTCATCCAGTCAACCCAACAGACAACCACGAGCCTTCGCCGTACGCAAGATGAAACGCACGAGCGTCACTTCGATTGCCACAATGCGGCCGGTTCATTCGCGCCGCAGCCTTATGTTACAAGATTGTAGCGGATACGCCGCGACCGTCGCGAAGCTCTTTTCCATACTGCCGCTCAACGCTAAGATTCACGCCCCATGACTGAATCCATGACCAGAGGAACGCCCCGGCACGTCGTCGCCGTGGTTGGTGCGGCGACCGCAGGCGCTGAAATCGCAAACATTTTGGCGAAGCGCGGCGCCCAGGTTGTCGTCATCGAGCAGAACCCCCGTCCGTACGGCAAGATCGAGGACGGGCTGCCGCGATGGCATGTCAAGCAGCGCCGCGACGAGTACGAGGAAATAAACCGCCGCCTCGACCATCCCCACATCGAGTTTGTGCCGCTGACCCGGATGGGCGCAGCCCTAACGTACGACGACCTGCGCCAGCGATGGGGCCTAAGCGCCATCGTGCTTGCGCATGGTGCGTGGCGCGACCGTCCCCTCGCGGTCGAAGGCGCGGACCGGTATATCGATCGCGGCCTGGTCTATCAGAACCGGCTCATCTACTGGTTCAACCATTATCCGGAGAAGGAATACGACGGGCCACGCTACGATCTTCCCGCCGGCACGATGGTGATCGGCGGCGGCCTCGCTTCGATCGATGTGGTCAAGGTCCTGCAGATCGAAACCGCGCTCAGGGCGATGCGCGCGCGCGGAATCGAGGAGGACATGCTGCGGCTTGAACGCGAGGGCCTCGAACCGGTGCTCGCCGCGCACAAACTCAACTATGGCGACCTCGGCGTCGCGCCATGCAAGCTCTATTATCGCCGCCGCGTCCTCGACATGCCGCTCTCCGACATCGCAGCCGACGCGCCGCCCAAGCGGGCGGAAGCGATGCGCGCGGCGCGTGCCAAGATTCTCGATAAAGCGCAGCGCAAGTACCTGTTCGAGTTCGAACCGCTGCGCGTGCCGACCGGGCTTATCGTCGAGAGCGACCGATTGGTTGGCCTGCAGATGAGCCGCACCGAGGTCGCCGACGGACAGGTGCGGACCGTTCCAGATTCGGCCTCGCCGGTCCGCTCACCGCTCATCATCAGTTCCATCGGGAGCATCCCGGAGCAGATCCCTGGCATCCCGGTAAAAGGCGAGGTTTACGCCTATATCAACGCCAACATTGGCCTGCTCGACGACGGTCCCACGGCCGTGTATGCGGCGGGCAACGTGCTGACCGGCAAGGGCAATATCAAAGACTCGCTCGAAAGCGGCACGTTCATCGGCATCCACGTAGCCGAAAGCTACCTGGGGCTCAACGGCGACGACGTGCCGCTTGCCGAGGGCGCACGCAAGGTCGCCGGTCAACAGGGCGAGCGGATAGCCGACGCGATGAGTTCGCGCCCGCGCCTGGCGCCAGAGCAGGTGGAGGAAGTGATGCGCCGGGTGCGCGAGCGCCAGCGCGCCGTCGGCTACGAAGGGAACTACCAGGCGTGGATCAAGCGGATGACGCCGGAAGACCTTCACTGAACCAAAGACTGCATTGAACAAAGACCTGCATTGAAATGGGCTTGCATTAAATCGGCAACAATAACGCAGACGGCGGCAGGACAATGGATGCGCTTAAACAGACCGATCCGGAAATTTACGATCTGATCCGCGCCGAAGAGCGCTATGAGATCGATTCCGTGCGGCTCATCCCCTCGGAGAATTACGTCTCGAAAGCGGTGCTCGAGGCGACCGGCTCGATCCTCACCAACAAGTATTCCGAGGGCTATCCGGGACGGCGCTACTACGAGGGCCAGCGTTACATCGACCGGATCGAAACCATCGCGGCCGAACGCGCCCGCGCGCTCTTCGGCGCCGAGCACGTCAACGTCCAGCCCTACTCGGGATCGCCGGCAAACCTGGCCGTGTTCCTCGCGCTGCTCAAGCCGGGCGACACGCTGATGGGCCTGGCGCTGCCGCATGGCGGCCATCTGACCCACGGATGGACCGTCAGCGCGACCGGAATATTCTGGCGCTCGGTGCACTACCAGGTCGATCGCGAGAGTCAGCGAATCGATTACGACGCGGTGCGCGATCTGGCGAAGAGGGAACGGCCGAAAATCATCATCACCGGCGCGACCGCCTATCCGCGACAGTTCGACTTCAAGATTTTCGGCGAGATCGCCAGGGAGGTCGGTGCCTTCATGCTCGCCGACATCTCGCACATCGCGGGGCTGATCGTCGCCGGCGCGCATCCCGACGCCGTGCCCTACGCCGACGTCGTCACCACGACCACGCACAAGACGCTGCGCGGCCCGCGCGGGGCGATGATCCTCTGCCGCAACGAGTTCGCGGAGAAAATCGACAAGGCGGTCTTCCCCGGCCTGCAGGGCGGTCCGCACAATCACACCACTGCGGCGATCGGCGTCGCGCTCAAGGAAGCGGCGACCCCGGCTTTCAAGGAATACGGCCATCAGATCGTGCGCAACGCCAAGGCAATGGCAGACGAACTGCTCGCCTGCGGTTTCAACCTGGTCTCGGGTGGCACCGACAACCATCTCATCCTGATCGACCTCACCAACAGGAAGGTGATCGGCAAGAAAGGAGCGCAGGCGCTCGACCGCGCGGGAATCGTCTGCAACTACAACACCGTCCCCTACGATCCGCGCAAACCCTTCAGCCCAAGCGGTCTGCGCCTGGGAACGCCGGCCGTGACCTCGCGCGGGATGGGCGAGAGCGAGATGCGCCAGATTGCGCGATGGATTGACCAGGCGATCGCGCACGCCGACGACGAAGCCGCACTGGCGCGGATAAACGGCGAGGTCACCGAGATGTGCCGGCGCTTTCCGGCGCCAGGCATCGCGACTTGAACGAGCGCTCGATGGCGCAGATCAAAATCGAGCGGATGCTCAATCTCGGCGTCGCCTACACGCCCGAGATGGGCGCGGGCGGCAAGCCCGAGCCGGACTGGACGGCGCTCGGCGCGCAGGTGCGCGAAGCAGGCGCGCTCGGCTATGACACGGTCGTCGCGGTTGAGATACAGCACGACCCGTACCTGATGCTCGCGATCGCCGCGCAGGAGCCGTCCACGGTGGAGCTCGGCACCGGCATAGCGCTCGCGTTCACGAAGAGCCCGGCCGCGACCGCATACACCGCCTGGGACCTGCAGCGTATGAGCGGCGGGAGGCTGGTGCTCGGCCTGGGATCGCAGGTCAAGGGCCATATCACGCGGCGCTTCGGGATGCCGTTCACCAAGCCGGCGCAACGGATGAAGGATTACGTCGGCGCGATGCGCGCCTGCTGGAACAGTTGGCAGACCGGCGCGCCGCTCGATTACACAAGCGAGCATTACAATCTCTCGCTGATGACGCCCAACTTCGCGCCGCCCCCGCTCAAGAATCCGCGCATCCCGGTGCTGATCGCCGCCGTGCAGGAGCACATGCTGCAAGTCGCAGGCGAGGTATGCGACGGCGTCCGCCTGCACGGCATCTGCACGCGCCGCTATCTCGACGAAATCGCCTTCCCCAACTTGCGCAAGGGTTTCGCCAGGTCGGGACGCCCGGCCGCCGAATGGGAGAACTTCCAGATTTCCGGCGGCGGATTTCTCTGCACCGCGCCTGACGCCGATTCACTCGCGCGCGCGGTCGAAAAGATGAAGGAGACGATCGCGTTTTACGGTTCGACGCGATCGTACCGCGCGAGTTTCGAGCTCGACGGATGGGCCGAGCGCGCCGAGCAGCTCCATCGGCTCTCCGTGCAGCAGAAATGGCGCGAGATGCCGAAGCTGGTGAGCGAGGAGATGGTGCACGCGTTTGCCGCGGTCGGCACCTACCGTGACATCGCGGCGGTGATGAAGAAGCGGCTTGCAGGGGTCAACCGGCTCGATTTCGAAATTCCGATCCGCGGCGAAGGCGATCGCGGCGTGGTGCGCGAAGTGATCCAGGATCTGCGCCGCCGGTAGCTCCGCCGATTCGAGGTGAGCGATGAGCTTCATCGTCGGACTCGATCACGTAACCATCCAGATTGACGAGGGTGGCGAGGCGCTGGCCAACGCGCTGCACTTCTATGTTGACCTGCTCGGCCTTAGGCCTCTCGACCGTCCGGCCAACACCGACAACGGGCGTCCGGGAGCATGGCTGCAATGCGGCCCCGCTCAGCAGCTGCACATCATCACCGGCGCCGGCGCGACGGAGGAAAATCGCGCCTCGCGGCGCCATCCGGCGTTCCGGGTCTCGGACCTCGAGGGATTGCGCAAGCGCTTCGTTGCGGCGGGAGTCGAAATCCTCGCCGGTAATCGCTTTCCCGGTCAGGAGCGGTTTTTCGTGCGCGACCCCTTCGGCAATCGGCTCGAATTCGTCACGCGCACAATGGGCCGGGACGCCCCCTGAAGCAAGAGGCGTCCCGAGAACCCGGCGCTTCGATTCCCGCCGTCACGCACGACGCGGGCTTATTTTCCGGCGTCCATCTCGTTTGCGTATTTCTCCATGACCTCCGCGCTCGCCTTCATCATGTCGGCGCGCATTTCCATCATCTTTGCGGCCATCTTCAGGTCTTTGGCGGAGCCCATCATTCCTCGCATAATCATCTTCCCCATCGGTCCCTGTCCCATTGGTCCCATCCCCATCATCGGTCCCGGCCCCATCATGCCGTGGCCGCAAGCGGGCATCATCGGCATCGCGTGCATGTCACGGCCCATCATGTTCTCACCGCCCATCATGCCGGGACCGTACATGTTCGGGCCGCCCCACATGTTATGACCTCTCCACACGGGCGCTCCGTTCATCGGTCCCCGCCCCATGCCCATGTTCCCGCCGCCGGGCTGAGCGGGCGCGGCCTGGGATGCTGGGCCCTGCTGGTTCCCGGACATGAAGGGTTGGGCTGCGGCGCCTGGGGTCCAAAAGGTCAGGCTTCCCGCGACCGCCGTCAGCACAATGGCTGTCAGCGCGACAGCTGTCAGACTTACGATTGAAAATGTGCGCTTCACTGGCATTAACCTCCAAATGTGGGCTTCGCGATATCGATCCGAGCAGGTCTCTACGTCCTACCACATCAAGTACGCTTCGCGCGCGCCGCGGCTTCTGAAATAATCGCTCTGTGGCCAGGCAGATAACCGTCGATGCAGTGCTCGAGGCGCTCGGGCGCGTGAGCTACCCCGGCTACGCCGCCGACGTCGTTTCTCTGGGAATAGTCGAAGCCGTCGAACCGCTGGAATCTCCCGGCGGCTTTGCGGTGATCCTGCGCAAGGCGACAGAGGACGATCGCCTGATGCACGATCTCGCCGGCGCGATCAGCACCAGGCTCAAGCGCGACCTGGGCGTCGCGCGGGTCGAACTCAAGCTGCGCAAGCTCGAGGCCGAGCTGGGCGAGAAGACCGGCCGCGTGCGCCTCGAGGGCACGCGCTACGTGGTCGCCGTGCTGAGCGGCAAGGGCGGGGTCGGCAAATCGACCGTCGCCGTGAACCTTGCGATGGCGCTCAAGCGGCTCGGTATGACGGTGGGGCTGATGGACGCCGACATCTATGGGCCGTCCGTCCCGATGATGTTCGGCGTGGGTGAGGAGAGGCCGCGCGCGGCCGGCGGCCAGAATTTCTATCCGGTCGAGCGCTACGGGGTGAAGCTCATCTCGATGGGCTTCTTTTTGACCGAAAAGTCGCCGGTCATCTGGCGCGGCCCGATGGTGATGGGCGCGGTGCGCCAGTTTCTCAAGGACACACTCTGGGGCACGCAGGATTTTCTGATCGTCGATCTGCCGCCGGGAACCGGCGACGCACAGCTCACCCTGGCGCAGCAGGTCGCGCTCGACGGCGCCGTCATCGTCACCACGCCGCAGGACGTCGCGCTGCTTGATGCGACGCGGGCGGTGCAGATGCTCCATCAGCTTCACTGCCCGATTATCGGCGTGGTCGAGAACATGAGCTGCTTCGTGTGCCCCGACTGTGGCGAGCGCGACGAGCTGTTCGGCGCGGGCGGCGGAGGAAAACTCGCGATGGAGGAGGGCACCCGCGTGCTGGCGCAGATCCCGATACATATCGAGGTGCGAGAGGCAGGCGACGCGGGGATGCCGATCGTGCTGAAAGACCCCGAGCATCCCGCGAGCCGCGCCTTCATGGATCTCGCGCGCGGCGTGCTCGCTGCGATGCCGAAGGACTAGCGGCAAGTATCGTTCGCCCTTTGTTCGTTGACGCGATGTTTTTTGCGCGTAAGCCCGGGACCGAACGGGCTAATTCCACCGTCCCGGACGCTGTTGGTAACTGCGGTCCGGCCAATTTACTTTGCTCGCGCGCTCCGATAAAACGACAGAGCACTATCAGTTCCGCTTATCTCTCGGGGGCGGCCGCGACGGGCGCGCCTGAGGGACATTTGTGGGGATTACCTGTGAAAACGGGGCGGTGAACTGAGAAGGGGAATATGGCGAAGATTCGATTAGCGATCGTCGGAGTGGGTAACTGCGCGTCCTCACTCCTCCAGGGCATCGAGTATTACCGCAATGCCCCGGCCAAAGCGCAGTGCAGCCCGGTCGGCCTGATGCACTACGACCTTGGCGGCTACAAGCCGGGCGATATCGAGGTCGCCTGCGCGTTCGATATCGATTCGCGCAAGGTCGGACGCCACCTGGAGGACGCCTGCTTCGCGCCGCCGAACAACACCATCACCATCTGGCGCGATCTGCCGAACTACGGCGTCACCGTCGATATGGGCGAAGTTCACGACGGCGTCGCCGACCACATGGCCCAGTACCCGCCCGAATCGAGCTTCCTGCCGTCCAAGGAAAAGCCGGTCGATATCGAACGGCGGCTGCGCGAGAGCGGCGCCGAAGTGATGCTGTGCTATCTGCCGGTAGGCAGCCAGAAGGCGGTCGAACGTTACGCGCGCGCCTGTCTGGCGACGGGCGTGAGCCTGCTCAACTGCATGCCGGTGTTTATCGTCTCGAACGAGAAATGGGCGGCCGAGTTCAGCGAGCGCAAGATTCCGGTGATCGGCGACGACGTCAAGTCGCAGCTCGGCTCGACCATACTGCATCGCACCATCATGAAGCTGTTCGCCGACCGCGGGATCAAGGTGCGCCACACCTACCAGCTCAACACCGGCGGCAACACCGACTTCCTCAACATGCTCGACCGCTCGCGTCTGGGCTCCAAGCGCAAGTCCAAGACCGAGGCGGTGCAGAGCGTGATGCCCGAGCGGATGCCCGATGGTGACGTGCATATCGGTCCCTCGGATTATGTCGCCTGGCAGCACGACAACAAGGTCTGCTTTCTGCGGATCGAGGGCGAGGGCTTCGCCGGAATTCCGATCGAGCTCGAGCTCAGGATGTCGGTGCAGGATTCGCCCAACTCGGGGGGCGTGGTGATCGACGGGATTCGATGCCTGCGGCTGGCGCGCGATCGCAAGATCGGCGGACCGCTCTACTCGATCGCGGCCTACACGATGAAGCATCCGCCGCGCCAGATCGCCGACGATATCGCCCGCGAACGGGTCGAGAAGTTCATCAGCGGCGAGATCGAGCGCTAACGCCGCGCGCGCCCGGCGCGAAGCCGGACGCCGATCACGCCGCCCCCGCATCGCAGCCGATGAGCGGTTCCAGCAACACGGTAGGCCGCCTTTTCAGCCTCGGCGCGCAGGGCTACGACGCCGTGCGGCGCAATCTGGTCCCATGCTTTGACGGCTTCTACGGAAGCGCGCTCGACACGATCACGGACTGGGCCGGCGCGCGCGCGCCGGCGGCACTCGACGTACTCGATCTCGGCGCGGGCACCGGGCTCTTTTCCGCGATGGTACTCGAGCGCCTGCCTGGAGCGAGGATTCACCTAGTCGACGTGTCCGACGCAATGCTCGCGCAGGCGCGGCAGAGGTTCGCCACCGCCGGCCGCTCAAGCGTGAGCTTCGAGGTGAGCGACTACACGCAGCAGAGCCTCGGCGGTCCGTGGGACCTGGTGGTCTCCGCGCTCTCAATCCATCACCTTGACGACGGCGCCAAGCGCTCGCTCTTCGCGCGCGTCCTCGAGGCGCTCCGGCCGGGCGGCCTGTTCGTCAATGCCGAGCAGGTGCTGGGGCCCACGCCGGCGGCCGAGGCACGCTATCGGCGGCTGTGGGACGAGCAGGTGCTGGGTTCGGGCGTTGACCGCGCCGAATACGAGCGGGCGGTCGAGCGGATGCGGCACGACCGATGCGCCACGCTCGCCGATCAGCTCGAATGGATGCGCACCGCCGGCTTTGTCGAGGTCGATTGCGCGTTCAAGCAATGGCGCTTCGCGGTCTTTTTCGGTTCGCGCCCTTAGGCGCGGGATCGGACGCCGCGTCCGCGAGGCTCTTTCTCCGACTGCCGCCGCCGCCGTAGAATTGGTTCCACCATGAGTGTGCTGCGATGAGCGTGCTGCGATGGGTGTGCTGAAGGACAAGACGATCGTGCTCGGCGTGTGCGGCGGAATCGCCGCTTACAAGGCCGCCGAGCTGGTGCGACTGCTGAGCGCCGAGCAGGCGCGGGTGCGCGTGATGATGTCGCGCAACGCCGCCGAGTTCATCACGCCGCTCACGCTCCAGGCGCTCAGCGCCAATCCGGTCGCGACCGACACCTTCAGCCTCACCCAGGAGTCCGAGATCGGCCATATCCGGCTCGCCGACACCGCCGACGCGATCGTGATTGCGCCCGCCAGTGCCGACGTAATCGGCAAGGCCGCGGCCGGGATCGCCGACGATATCCTCACCACCGTGCTGCTCGCCGCGCGATGCCCCGTCGCCTTTGCGCCGGCGATGAACGTGCACATGTACGAGCATCCGGCCGTGGTCGAGAACCTTGCCCGGCTGCGCGCGCGCGGGGTCACGGTTATCGAGCCCGCCGCGGGCGAGCTCGCGTGCGGCTACGAGGGCAAGGGGCGGCTGCCGGACCCGGCTTCGATCGTCGAGGAAATCGCGCGGATGCTGTCGCCGCACGACCTCGGCGCCGAACGCATCCTGGTCACCGCGGGGCCGACGCAGGAGATGATCGACCCGGTGCGCTTCGTCTCGAATCGATCGACGGGCAAGATGGGCTTCGCGATCGCACGCGCGGCGTGGAAGCGTGGCGCGAGCGTGAAGCTGATTGCCGGGCCGTCGCCGCTTGCCACGCCCTACGGCGCGGAGCGGATCAACACGGTAAGCGCGGCCGACATGCTGAGCGCGACCGCGCGCGACTTTCCATGGAGCACGGCCCTGGTGATGGCGGCGGCGGTGGCGGATTTTCGTCCCGCGCTCCAGGCCCCGCACAAGATCAAGAAAAACGCGCGCGGGATGACGCTTGAACTCGAGGGCATCGCCGACGAAATGCCGCGGCTCAGCGCGCGCAAAGGCTCGCGCATCGTGATCGGCTTCGCCGCCGAGACCCAGGGGCTCGAGGAAAACGCCGCCGACAAGCTGCGGCGCAAGCGCCTCGACTTCATCGTCGCCAACGATGTGTCGCGCAGCGACGCTGGCTTTGCCGTCGATACCAACGTGGTGACGATCATCGGCGACGACGGCCGCGCCGTCGAGCATCCCAAGCTCACCAAGGACGAGGTCGCCGACGTGATCCTCGATCGGCTGCTCGCCGTGCGCGCGGCCCGATCCGGCCGCCGCACGCTGCGCGCCGTCCGCTGATCGCGCAAGCTCCGCCGCTGGTCGGGCAATTCCCGCCGTAGCTCCGCATCGTGGTGAAAAAAATGCGGGCCGCGGCGATCGCGCCGCGGCCGCAGCCCGCACGGGAACCGATTCGATTCAGCGAATCAGAGCTTCGGGCCGATCTCCTTGCCGAACACCCGGATCGCTTCCTTGGTGCGCTCGTGCGAAGGGCCGCCCGGATGGCGCATGCGCAGGACGAGGTAGTCCGGCTGCACCTCGCGCTGCCACATCTGCAGCTGCTCGAGGCAATCCTTAGGCGAGCCGACGATCAGGCGGTTGGGCGAGGCGACGTCGAACGTCCAGTCGTTTTCCGATTTGACCTTGTCGATCACTTCGTCCGGCGCGTAGCCGTTGTTGCGGTAGTAGAACTTGTGCGTGTACATCAGCGGGCCGCTCTCGCGCCGCGCCGAATCCATCGAGTCCGACACCCACATGTCGCGCATCAGCACCAGGTACGGCTTCTTGCCGTGCTTCTTGCACTCGGCACGATAGAGGTCGGCGAAGCGCTTGATCACTTTGACGTGCTCGAGCGGCGAGGTTATCCATGCGTCAGAGATGCGCGCGACGCGCTTGATCCCGACGTCGCTCCACGCCGCCATCCAGATCGGCGGGCGCGGCTTCTGCAGCGGCTTGGGCGTGATCATCACGTTGTCGAGGTTGTAGAACTTGCCGTGATAGCTGAAGCGCTCCTGCTCCCAGCATTTCTTGAGCACTTCGACGCCTTCCTCGCTGCGCCCGGCGCGCTCCTTGATCGAAAGACCGAAGGCCTCGAAGTCGCGGTCCTGGTAGCCCACGCCGACGCTCAGGATCATGCGGCCGCCGGTTATCTGATCGACGATCGCGGCGTCTTCGGCGGCGTGCACCGGATGCCACAGCGGAATCAGCGTGACGCAGGTGCCGACCTTGATCTTCTTGGTGCACACCCCGACCATCCCGGCCATCAGGATGACGTTGGGGATGTAACAGTCTTCCTGCTGATGGTGTTCGCTGAACAGGCAGCTGTCGAATCCGCTCTCTTCCGCAACCTGCGCCTCGACGATCGCTTCGCGGAGCACGCCGCCGATATTGGCGCCGTTGGGCGGATCCTGGGTGCAGGGAAAATAACCGACTTGCATATGATTTCTCCTCCCGGATGTTAAGTTACGGAAATAAACTGCGATTGCTTAACTTCGCCAGTCCGCGAAAAATGTCAACGCGCGCACCGTTGCGCACGGCGCGCGCGTCCCGGCCTACTTGTTCTCCGAGTGAAGCACGCCGGCACTCTGCAATTGTGCGATCTCGGCGTCGCCCATTCCGAGTTGCCCGCGTAAAATCGCTGGCCCGTGCTCGCCCAGCAGAGGCGCCCTGATCTCCAGCGGCTCGGGGAAGGCCGAGAACTTCAGCGGGAAGCCGGGAATCATCACTTCGCCCAGGATCGGATCGGGGACCGTGCGAATCATGTTGCGCGCCTTGTAGTGCGGATGGCTCACCGTCTCGACCACGGTCATCACCGGCGCCGCGGCGACGCGATGCTCTTCGAGAATTTTGAGCACCGCTTCGTTGGAGGGCTGCGCCTGCATCCACTGCTCGACGATCGCGGCGAGCTCGAAGCGATTCTTCGCCCGGTCGCGCATCGTGGCGAAACGCGGATCCTGGGTGAGCTCGGGTCGGCCCATCGCGCGCGCCATCGAGGGCCATTGCCGGTCGAGCACCAGGACCACGATGTAGCCCTCGGGCCCCTTGAACGAGCCGCACGGGCTCACCAGTTCATGCTGCGAGCCCATCCGCTTGGGCACGTACTCGCCCTTGGTGGTCGCCCATACCTGAATGTTCGCTTCGTGCATGTGGTAGAGCGTATCAACCATCGCGATGTCGATGTACTGGCCGATCCCGGTGCGCTCGCGATAGAATAGCGCGTAGCCGATCGCCGAGAACGCGTGCACGCCGCTCGTCTGATCGCCGATGCCCAGCCCGACGAACATCGGCGGTCCGTTGGGGTCGCCCGTCATGTGCATCAGTCCCGAGAAGGCCTGGGCGATGAAGTCGTAACCGACCTTGTGCGAGAGCGGCCCTTTGCGCCCGAAGGCCGAAATCGACGCCATGATGATCCGCGGGTTGAGCTTGCTTAGCGAGGCGTAATCGAGGCCGCGCTTTTCCATCACGCCGGGCCCGTAGTTTTCCACCACCACGTCGGCCTTTTTCGCGAGCTCGCGCAAAAGCTGGATCGATTCAGGCTTGGCGAAGTCAAGGCAAAGGCTCTGCTTGCCGCGGTTCTGCTGGACGAAGTAGGCGCTCCGGCCGTCGCGTATGGCGGGCAAGAGCCGCGCCGGGTCGCCCATCGGCGCCTGCTCGACCTTGACGATGTCGGCGCCCATCTCGGCCATGAATCGCGTTACCGTCGGGCCTGCGAGATATTGCGTGAAGTCCAGCACGCGCACGCCGGACAACATGTTGGGGTTTTGCTTGCCGCCGTTTTCCATATGGGCTTCCTCGCCGGAATGATGCCGGCGTCGCCGTGATAACACCGATAGCGCGCGTATCACAAGCCCGCGGCCTGCCCTCTTTTTGGCCGAGCAATTGGGAAGGATTCGCGCGCTCAGGACGGCTTCGACGGACCTCCGAAGGGCACCTGGCTCAGATGCGAGCGCAGTTCCGCGACCGTCGAGTTGGCCAGCTGGCGCGCGGCGCGCCTGGTTTCCGGCCCCATCCGTGCCAGGCGTTGCAGCGTGCGGCGGGCGCGCTGGGCGTTGCGCAGCGCTCGCTGGCCCATCGGATCGAACCGGCAGGCGGGCGCCTCGTCGCCGTCACGCATCACGCCGTCGATCGCCGAGCAGGAAGCCGAGCAGAAGACTTCGGCATCCGCGCGGTCATGGGCTCTGAGCCGGCCTATCGCCAGGATGACGCGATTCCATTGGCGAATCCTGCGCAGCCCGCCCTCGAAGATGCGCTTTTGCGCGCGGAAGGGGAGCAGCGGGGAATCGATCTGGCGGCTGAGCGTCTTGTCGAGGGCGCGAAAGTCGATCGCCATCAACCGCACAAGGGTTTCGCGATGCGCCGCATCCTGCATCGAGTCGAAACGCGCTTCGCTCAGGATATGGCTCGCGACCGTGGTGTTGAAGCGGCCGATCCAGCGCGTCGGCAGATAGAAATTATGCGCGAGCACGTCGGCCGCGAGATGGGCGAGGTAGCCGAGCGCAAAGGCCTGCTCCTCGCTCCCGCGCGCGGCGCTCAGCAGCCCGAAACCGGTCGCCCAGTTGTGCGAATGGCGCCGCAGCCGGCTCTGCAGACGGCGCCCCTGCACGATATCGGGCGCGAGCGAGCCATACAGGAAAGCGTCGGGCATTGAGAGTAGGATGGCTTGTAGGGGCTCCTCCAGGGTGCTAACGCTCGCAAGCACTTGCACCCCCAGGGCAATATGAGTGACCGGCCCCCAGGCAAAGGCCGGCGGAGCGCTGAGCGCGATGAACCCGACGACGAGGGCGATTACGGTGGCGATAATCATATCCGGGGCCCGGACCGCGGCCGGACGCTGACCTGATGTTATGAGCCGCGACCTGAGCGCGCCAGAGCATCGCCGCCTGCTCCTGGATTCCGTCCGCGATTACCTTTCGCAACTCGCCGAGGAGGGACTCGAGGGGTTGCCCGCTACGGCGGCACGCGCTGCCACTGCCGCCGCCGACAAACCCGCATCCGTATCCAAACCGCCGGCCCCTGCCGCCGCAGCCGTCTCGTCCGCCGGCGACTCGGCTCGCGCCGCCGCCGCTTCATCGCGGCCCGCGCCGCTGCCGGCGCCCGGGGAATTGCTCTCGCGCTATCCGGGCCTCGAAAAAACCACGTCACTCGAGGAGTTGAGCGCCTTCATCGGCGATTGCAAGCGCTGCAAGCTCGCGCCATTGCGGACGCATCTGGTCTTCGGCGTCGGCAATCCCGGGGCTGACCTGATGTTCGTTGGCGAGGCTCCCGGCGCCGACGAGGACGCGCGCGGCGAGCCGTTCGTCGGCCGCGCCGGGCAACTGCTGACCGACATCATCGAGCGCGGGATGGGCCTCAAGCGGTCCGACGTCTATATCTGCAACGTGATCAAGTGCCGCCCGCCCGACAATCGCAATCCCGAGTCCGACGAAGTCGCCGCGTGCGAGCCGTTCCTGATGCGCCAGATCGATCTCGTGCGTCCGCGTGCGATCGTCGCGCTCGGCACCTTCGCGGTGCAGGCGCTGCTGAAGGTCAAGACGCCGATCAGCCGGCTGCGCGGCAACTGGCATGAAGTGCGCGGCGTCAAACTGATGCCGACATTCCATCCGGCCTACCTGTTGCGCAGTCCGGGCGAGAAGCGGGTGGTATGGCAGGATATACAGGAAGTGATGAAGCTGCTCGGGCTCGAGGTACCGGCGCGCGGGGGCGCGCGATGAGTCGGCGGCCGTGATAGCGAGGGGGGGAATTGGGGCATCCGCGCCGCGGGTGTGCGCTGCGCTATGCGCGCTCGTGCTCGGCGGGATCGGCCTCGCCGCCGCCGAACACGACCACCGCGCAGCGAGCTTGGCCACGCCCTCCGCGGGGGCTGCGGCTATCGAGGCGCCGCCGTGGGTTTGCCTGATCAAGGTTGACGGCTCAATCAACCCGGCGGTAGCCGCGTATATCGAGGACGGAATTGCGTACGCCGGTGCGCGTAACGCCGGCGCGCTGGTGATCGAGCTCGACACCCCCGGCGGATTGCTCGGCTCGGCGCAGCGCATCGTCAAGGACCTGCTCAACGCGCCACTTCCCACGATCGTTTACGTGGCGCCGTCGGGCGCGAGCGCGGCCTCGGCCGGGACCTTCATCACCGAGGCGGCGGCAGTCGCCGCGATGGCGCCCGGGACCACGATCGGCGCGGCGCATCCGGTGGGCGAGGGCGGCAGCGAGATCAAAGGCGTGGTAGGCAAGAAGATCGAGAACTTCACCGCTTCGTTTGCGGGCAGTATCGCGCGCTCGCGCGGCCGCAACGAAGAATGGATCGAGCAGGCGGTGCGCGAGAGCGCGGCGATCAGCGAAGCCGAGGCGCTCAAGCGCCACGTGATCGACATCGTCGCGCCCGACCTGCGGAGCCTGCTGGTGCAGGCATCGGGCCGCGAGGTCAAGGTCGGCGGCGGTGCGGTGGTGAAGCTCAAGCTCGCCGACGCCGCGATTCGCCGCCTGCGGATGACGCTGGGGCAGGCGCTGCTCAACGTGCTCGCCGACCCCAACATCGTGTACCTGCTGATGCTGGCCGGAATCGTGGGGATCTATTTCGAGTTCGCCCATCCGGGCTTCTACCTCCCGGGCGTGGTCGGCGCGATCTGTCTTCTGCTCGCGCTCGGCTCATTCGAGATCCTGCCCATCAACCTGACCGGGCTGCTGCTGTTAATGCTGGGAATCGGGATGCTCGTCTCCGAAGCCTTTCTCCGCAGTTACGGCGTGCTCGGCATCGGCGGGGTGATCGCGTTCGTGATCGGCTCGCTGTTTCTGATCGACAGCTCGCAGACCGACCTCGAGGTGAACCGCGGGATTATCGCCGGCGCGGCGGCCGCGATGAGCGCGTTCATCCTGGGCCTTGGCTGGATCGTCCTGCGCGAGCGGCATCGGCGTCCCACGACCGGGCGCGAAGGGATGGTCGGCGAAATTGGCGAAGTGCGCGAAGCGATCGCACCGGGCGCGCCGGGACGGGTTTTCGTGCACGGCGAGCACTGGCGCGCGGCAAGCAGCGAAGCGCTCGGCGTCGGCGCCCGGGCGCGCGTGATTGCAGTGCACGGACTGGAGATCGAGGTGCGCGGCGAATCGTAGAGCGGCATTTTCCTCAAACTGTACGAAGCTGCGGGCGCCGGCGCCCGCGAGATGAAGGCGGGGAGAGATTTATGGGACCGGCACTGGGAATCATCATCGTGATTGGCGTCGCGATCCTGCTAAGCGGGCTCAGGGTGCTCAACGAATACGAACGGGCGGTGGTTTTCCGGCTGGGCCGGCTCACCCCGTTTCGCGGTCCGGGCGTGATTTTCATCATTCCGGTTCTCGAGCGATCGGTGCGCGTCGATCTGCGCACGGTCACTCTGGACATCGCGCCCCAGGACGTGATCACCCGCGACAACGTCACGATCAAGGTGAGCGCGGTGCTCTATTTCCGCGTGCTCGACCCCTCGCGCGCCGTGACCGAGGTCGCGAATTACCTTTTTGCGACCACGCAGCTGGCGCAGACCACGCTCCGTTCCGTCGGCGGCCAGACCGAACTTGACGAATTACTGGCCCAGCGCGACAAGCTCAACGCGCGCATCCAGGAGATCGTCGATGCGCAGACCGAACCGTGGGGCGTCAAGGTCACCCTGGTCGAGCTCAAGAACATCGATCTGCCGCAGGACATGCAGCGCGCGATCGCCGCGCAGGCCGAAGCGGAGCGCGAGCGGCGCGCCAAGGTGATCGCGGCTGAAGGCGAGTTCCAGGCCGCGCAGCGGCTGGCCGAGGCGGCCGAGATCATGAACAAGAGTCCGGTAACGCTTCAGCTCCGTTACCTGCAGACGCTCAAGGAGATCGCGGCCGAGAACAATTCGACCACCGTCTTTCCGATTCCGCTCGATCTGTTCGAGCCGTTTCTGAACCTGCGCCGCGCGTTCAACAACCCCGAGGGCGGCGGCACGAAAACCTGACCCGCAAACCGCGGGGAAAGCGGAGCCGTACGTTTGCGATGGACGATTCGATAGTTGGGCAACTCCGATAGATGGGTAAGCTGATAATGGTCCGTCACGGCGAGAGCGAGGGTAATCGCGAGCGCCGCTTCACCACCACTCCCGACGCGCCGCTCACCGACCTGGGGCGCGAGCAGGCCGCGCAGGCGGCACGCCGCATCGCGCGGATTTTCAATCCGCGCCTCGTCATCACCAGCCCCTACGCGCGGGCGCGCGAGACCGGCGAGATTATCGCCGCCGCGCTGCGCTTGCCGGTCGAGGTCGAGCCCGGCCTCTACGAGCGTCACTTCGGCTACTTGCGCGGACAGCCTTACGACGCGGTGCGCGACGATCCGACGTTCGAAACCGAGAAGATGTGGCTGTGGCGTCCGGAGGGCGGCGAGAGCTACGAAGACGTACGCGTGCGCGTGGCGCCAATCCTCGAGCGGCTGGCGGTGCTCGCCGGTGGCGGCGAACTGGCGGTGGTCAGCCACGGCGGCGTGATGCTGACGTGCTGGGCGCACCTCGTCGGACATTGGGACAACGCGCACGTTCCGCCCAACTGCGGAATCGTGCTGGTGGAATACGAAAACGGCCGTTTCAAGCCCCCGCTGATCGTCGAGGATTGAGCGGCGCGCGCGCCGCGGCGCGCCGGAGGCGGCCAAGCCGCCCTGGGTCAGATCCCGAGCAGGCGCGCCAGCATCGGCGTCGCCGGCGCCGATGTAAGCTCGTCCCACGAACCTTCCTGGACGACGCGCCCGTCTTCGATCGCCGCGGCGCGCGTGCACAGCCGCTCCAGGATGTCCGCGCGATGGTCCACAGCGATGAGCGTGAAGCCGAGTTCGCGATGCCATTGCAGGATCGCTTCTACGAGATCCGCAACCGTGGGACCGTCGAGCGCCGTGAACGGTTCGTCGAGCAGAAGGAGTGGCGGGCGCCGAGCGAGCATCCGCGCAAGCGCGACGCGGCGCGCCTGGCCGCCGGAAATCCGCTGCGCCGATTCGTTCCATAGCGGCCCGAGCGCGAGGCGCTGCTTGAGTTCCTCGACCCATCCGCGCGCGCCGTTGTCCTCGTGTCCGCGCAGTCCGAAACAGACGTTGTCCGCCACGCTTAGATGGGGAAAAAGCGAGTCGCTTTGCGTGAGATAGGCGAGCGGCCGTTGATAGAGCGGCAGATGCGGCGGAAACAGCAGCGTGTCGCCAAGCTGAATCCGGCCGGCGTCGGGCGCTTCGATTCCTGCAAGACACGAGAGCACGGTGCTCTTGCCCGCTCCCGAAGCGCCGAAGAGCCCAAGCCGCTCTCCCTGCTCCAGGCGCAAGCGCACGTCCACGGTAAGCGCGCGCCGGCGCTTTACGATACGCGCATCAAGCGTTGGCATCGGCGTAGCGCCTTTGCGCGAGCAGATGAATCGCCCATGGGAGCGGCAGCGCGGTGAGAAGGAATACCACCAGCAGCGGCATAACCGCCGGCATCCCGGCGTCCTGCAGGTTGATCCATATCTGCACCGGCATCCCGCTCGGATAATAGGCGGTTACGACCACCGCGCCGAATTCGCCGAGCGCGCGCACCCATGCGAGGCTCACCGCGGCGGCGAAGCCTAGCCGCGCGAGCGGAAAAGTCACGCGGCGAAACACCTCGTATGGGCGCAATCCGAGCAGCGCTGCTGTCCGCTCGAGATCGACGGGCACTGCCGCGAGCGCGGCGCGCGCGGCCACGATATAGTAGCCGACGCTCACGTAGAACTGGGTCGCGATGAAGGCGAGCGGACTGTTGGCCGTCGGCAAGCCCATCCTGAGCAGCCACGCGCCCGGCTTCATCGTGGGACCGAAGGCGAGCGAGAGCAGGATACCCAGCGCAAGCGGCGGCATCAGCACCGAGACCAGGACCGCCGCCTCCCACGCGATCTTGTCGCGGCCGGTCGCACGCGCGAGATACCAGGCAACCGGCGTGCCGACGATCACGTCGAGCAGCAGGGCGACTCCCGTGAGCGTCAGCGATACGCTGACCGCGGAGGCCGTCGAGCCGGGGATGCTGCCGTCCCATTGCCATCGGCCGACCGGAGCGCAAAGCCCGAGCAACGGGTACAGCAGCGCGAGCGTGAACGCGAGCATGCCCATCCGGGCCCACCAGGAAGATCGCACGACACTCTATACTACGGCACCAGCGGCTTGGCGTCACCGGGATCATCGTAGCGGTAGCGCGAGAGAATCTGGCGCGCTTCGGGACCTTGAAGCCAGGCAACAAAGCGCTCCGCCAGCTTTGGCTGCGGCGCATCCTTGAGCGTTGCGGCGTAGAAGACGAGCGGGGAAGGCCGATGCACCTTGCCGTTCAGGGTGACGCTCACCTTCGCGTACTCCTGCTCCATCGACGACGAGCCGAGATTGATTTCAGGCGGCAACGCAAGGAACGGCAGACCAAGTGCGCCGGGCTGCGTCTTGTAGGCCGAACTGGCGTCGAGTTGTCCCGCCTGCAGCCGCGCCATCACCTGCGGTTCCTGAAAAATCTGTTGCGGATTGATCTGCGGTGCGAGAATTTTCTCTCCGAGGCCGGGCTGATGGTAAAAGTCCGCCGCAAGCTGCATCACGAAGATGATGTTCAACCCCTGCGGGTCGGTATTTGGATCGGTGCGGCCGAAGCGAAACCCCGGGGTTTGCAGGATTTGCCACCAGGGCGTCGCGCCTGCATCGCCGGCCTTGGCCAGCGCCGCCGCGTACCGGCTCTTTGGACTGTACGCGATAACCATCTCAGTTCGCGCGATCGGGATCGCGCTTGTGGCCTTGCCCGCCTTCAGCACGGCGCGCATCGGTCCCGGCGTTACCGAGATAAACACGTCCGGCCGGATGCTGCTCGCGATGATCAGATTGGCAAGTCCGGTCGAGCCGGAAGCGCGTCCCTGCAGCTCGGCTCCCATAGCCTTCGCGATCGCCGGGCGCACCCCGCCGTCCATCATCGAGCCCATCGACCCGGCGTACGCGACCTGGAGCGGCATCAGCGCCTCGGCATCGCCGCGTCCTGCGACGAACATCGCCACCGCGCAGGCTGCGACGGCGACGGCGACGAGAACGGCGAGTCTTATCCTGCTACGTCCGAGTCTGTCCATCGGTGCTCCATCCCCCTCCTAGAAAGGGATACGTCCGGTCGCGATAACGGCATGGTTGTATGCGGGATGATGAGTAACGGCGACCTGGTATCCGGCGCCGAAGGTCATCCCGACGCGGTCATGGATCGGAATGCGCCCGATAATCAGTCCAGGGGTGATGAACAGCTGGTTCTTGCCGGTGTTCTCGCCGAGCGTGTACCAGGTGTAGTTGAATTCCAGTTCCGGCCAGAAATACCTCATGACGCGATACTGGAAGGCGGTGTTCCAGTTAAGCGGCATCGAGAGCCGATCGACGCCGCCGTTGGGAATCGCGACGCCGACGGTGCTCTGAAAGGCAAAGTCGCCGAAGCCTTTGCCGAAGGCGACGGTTGGCGTGTAAATCGTGTGGCCGGCGCTGTTGCCGTCGTCGCCAGTCGGCACCTGGAAACCCATGAACGCGGTAAGGATGTAGTCGCCGTTTTCCTCGTTGCCGGAGAGGATGCGGTACTTGATGAGGAACGTTTCATCCGCCCAGCCGTCGCTCGCGGGCTTGGGGGGCGGCTTTTTGCCCTTTTTCGGCTTCGGCGGCAGCGCGCCGTTGTGCGCGATCCATCCCGGAACCCCGAGAATGATCTCGGTGTTCTGGAACGGAATCAGCTCGAGCCCTTTGTTGGCGCCGAAGTTGTCGAGCGCCTTGCCATGCGGCTGCGCCTGCCAGAGCTGATCGTAGCGGTACTCCTCTTCCAGGCGCGGCGTTACCGTCACCAGCGGCGTGACCCAGTGCGGCTGCTCGCTCTGGATGCGCGTCACGCGCGGAAACCAGTCGACGAAATACTCCACCACGGGCGACATCAGGGACGGCTCTGAAACGGGCGGCGGGTTCGCAATCGTCATCGCGGTCGATGAGGGTGCTGGACCCTGTGCGCGAGCTTGCACCGAGTGCATGATTGAGAAAGCGAGAACGGCTGTAAGGATGGCCGTGCGGAACAGAACGGAATCGAATGTTTTCATCACGGGGTGTTTATGCCATTATACAGGCGACCTGACAAGTATCATGGCTAAGCCGCGAGAAATCGAAGACGAGCGGGCTCAGCAGAGCGGAGCGATACTGCGCCGCGCGCGTGTCGCGCGCGGACTTAGCCAGGACGAACTCGCCCGGCGCGCCGGACTCTCGCGCCAGGCCCTGGGCGCGATCGAGTCCGGCCTCTATCAGCCGGGTGTCGGCGCGGCGCTCGCGCTTGCGCGCGAGCTGGGCCATAGCGTCGAGGCGCTCTTCGGCAGCGCAGGGGCGCCGGCGCTGCTCGAGGCCGACTGGGCCGAGGCCCGCGGCGGCGCGCGGCAAGGCGCGCCGGCGCTGCCGGCGCGTCCGGCGATCGCGCTGGGGCGCGTCGGCGGACGACTGGTCGCGCTCGCCCAGCCGGCGCCAGCGATGCGCCTGGTGCCGGCCGCGGGCGTGCTTGAGCACGCCCGCGGCCGGCACGCGCAGGTGGCCGCGTTTCGCACGCGCGAGCAGATCGACGCGACACTGCTGGTTGCGGGATGCGATCCGGCGGTGACGATTCTTGCGGACTGGATGGCGCGCCATCGGCCGGCCACCACGCTTACGCCGATCGGACGGAGCAGCCGCGCGGCCCTCGCCGCGCTGCTCGCGGGGCGAGTGCATGCCGCCGGAGTACATCTCGGCGACCGCGAGGGCGGCGACTACAACCTGGCGGCGGTGCGCGAGGCGCTCAAGCGGCGGCAGGCGATTATGGTGAACTTTGCGCGCTGGGAGCTCGGGCTGGGCGTCCGGCGGGGCAATCCGCTCGGCGTACGTGGTATCGCCGACCTTGCAATGCCCGGCCTCCGGATCGTCAACCGCGAGGCGGGTTCCGGTGCACGGCTCGTGCTCGACCAGGCGCTGGCCGAGTTGAAGATCGTGCCGCGGCGGATCGCAGGCTACGCGCGCGAGCTAAGCGGCCATCTCGAGGTCGCCGCCGCCATCGCGGCGGGCGAGGCTGACGCCGGACTGACGCTGCGAGTGGGGGCGGAGGCCTTCAGTTTGGATTTTGTCACAGTACGCGAAGAGCGCTATGATGTGGTCATCCTGCAACGCGAGATGGACTCGCCTCCGGTGCGTGCGATGCTCGACGCGCTGAACTCAAGCGCCTTCGCCAACGAGGTCAGGCAGCTTTGCGCATACGACACGGCGCAAATGGGACAGGTGATCGCACGCCTTAATTCCTAGGCAGCGGCGAATTCAACGATGGCGCGCGCGCCATCGAACATAAGGAGCAAATTATGGGAGCAACCACACCATCGGCAGAACGGGCGGCCGGCAGCGCGCGCTCCAGCGCGGCGCTGAATTTCCTCAAAGCTTCACCCAAGAAATTGCTTATCGGCGGAAAATGGGTGCCGGCGAAGTCGGGCAAGACCTTCGAGACCCTCAATCCGGCGACCGAAGAGGTTCTTGCGCTGATTGCCGAAGGCGACAAGGCCGACGTCGATGACGCGGTCAAGGCGGCGCGCAAGGCGTTCGAGGACGGCAAATGGTCGAAGATCGGACCGCATCAACGGGCCCGGTACCTGTTGAAGATCGCCGACCTGATCGAGCAGCACGCCGACGAATTGGCCGAGCTCGAGACGCTCGACAACGGCAAGGCGAAGACCCAGGCACGCGCGATCGACATCGCGGGCGCGGCCGAGACCTTCCGCTACTACGCCGGATGGTGCAGCAAGATCTACGGCGACACCAATCCGTCCGACCCTTCGATGTTCAACTACACGCTGCGCGAGCCGGTCGGCGTATGCGGACAGATTATTCCGTGGAACTTTCCGCTGCTGATGGCGTCGTGGAAGCTCGGTCCGGCCCTGGCCTGCGGCAATACCGTGATTCTCAAGCCGGCCGAACAGACCCCGGTCACGGCGCTTCGCCTCGGCGAATTGATCCTGGAAGCGGGATTGCCCGAAGGCGTCGTCAACATAATCACCGGCTTCGGCCCCGGCGCGGGCAGCTCGATCTCCGAGCATCCGGATATCGACAAGGTCGCCTTCACCGGCTCGGCCGAGGTCGGCAAGATCATCCTCAAGGCGTCGGCGGGCAACTTAAAGCGGGTGTCGCTGGAACTCGGCGGGAAATCCCCGAACATCATCTTTCCCGACGCCGATATGGAGCAGGCGGTCCCGAACTCGATGATGGGCGTGTTCTTCAACTCCGGCCAGGTATGTTGCGCCGGCACGCGGATTTTCGTACAGAAGGACGTCTACGACAAGTTCAACGATTCGCTCGCCAAGTTCAGCGCCGGCATGACCGTGGGCGACGGCCTCGAGCCCAGCACCATGATGGGTCCGCTGGTCTCCAAGGAACAGTTCGACAAGGTCAAGGGCTACCTTGAACTGGGCAAGCAGGAAGGCGCCCGCGTGACCGTCGGCGGCGAAGCGATGGGTGGCAAGGGCTATTTCGTGAAGCCGACCGTCTTCGCCGACGTGAACAACAAGATGCGGATCGCGCGCGAGGAAATCTTTGGTCCCGTCGCCGCGACCATTCCGTTCAAGGACGAAAACGACGCGGTGCTCCAGGGCAACGACACCGACTACGGCCTCGGGGCGGCGGTTTGGACCAGCGACGTTGGCCGCGCGCACAAGGTCGCGCGCGCGCTCAAGGCCGGCACCGTTTGGGTCAATTGCTACGGAATGATCGATCCGATCTCGCCCTTTGGCGGTTACAAACAATCGGGCTTCGGACGCGAGCTGGGCAAGTACGCAATTGAGCTTTACACGCAGATCAAGAGCGTCTATGTAAAGCTGTAGAGGGCAACCGGGTATTACGATTCGGAAGGGCGCCCTCACCGGGGCGCCCTTTCTGTTTTGCGCCCGAAAAGGGGAATTTCATCAAGCAGGATGTTTTCCGCAAGATGGCGCGAAGACGAATAGCCACTTTCGGCGGCGGATGTTTCTGGGGCGTTGAGTCCGCCTTTCGCGAACTCGACGGGGTTATCGCCGCGACCTCGGGTTACATGGGCGGCTGGCTCAAACATCCGACCTACCAGCAGGTATGTACTGACAAGACCGGGCACGCCGAAGTCGTGCAGGTCGAATACGACCCGGCGATGGTTTCGTACGAGCGGCTGCTGGATCTTTTCTGGGATATTCACGATCCGACCACGCTGAACCGTCAGGGCCCCGATATCGGCACGCAATACCGCTCGGTGATTTTCTACCACGACGTTGCGCAGAAGGCGGCGGCCGAAACCTCGCTCAAGCGTCTCGATGAAGCGGGAGAGCTCGGCGCGCCTATTGTGACCCAGATTGCTCCGGCGGCGCTATTCTATCGCGCCGAGGAATACCATCAGCGCTACTACGAGCGGATGGGTATTGCGCCGCACTGTGGTGTCCGGCGCCCGCGTATGGGCGCCGACTGAGAACCGCGCGGTCTTCAGGGAATCAGCAACAGTTTCCCCACCGACCGGCGCGATTGCAGGTAGCGCAACGCCTCGCCCGCGTCCGCCAGCGCGAGTTTCCTGCCGATCGGCACGGTCAGCTTGCCTTCGCGCGCGAGCCGGTAAACGTCTTCCAGCCCCCGCCGATGAATCTCGTGCATCGCGTACACCATCGGCACTGCGAAGCCGCTTATCTTCAACGCCTTGCTAAACAGCGTCATCGGATTGACCGGATCGGGGATGCCGCCCGCGCGGCCGTAAGTGATCAGGTGACCGAACGGCGCGAGGCATCCGAGCCCTTTCACG
>Ga0335078_10001450_pt1 | contig 35766 bp, 29 predicted proteins | sample Lox_Sample_32_FD_206711 | JGI IMG/M metagenome (GOLD analysis project Ga0335078, IMG submission 206711) | Soil microbial communities from Loxahatchee National Wildlife Refuge, Florida, United States - Lox_Sample_3.2 | ecosystem: Environmental > Terrestrial > Soil > Wetlands | place: USA...
CCGGGGCGGCGGGCGCGCGCTCGGTGCCGGCGCGGGGGCCGATCGCCGGCTTGGTCGCGTACACGACCAGGCTCTTGCCGAGCATCGGGTTCAGGGCCTGATCCGCGATCCGGGTGATGGCGGGCTTGCGCATGATGTCCCAGACCAGCAGCTTGTGGTAGGCATTCGCGAGCGGGTTGTCGTCGTCGCGCACGCCGACCGCGCACTTCAGCCACCAGTACGGCGAGTGCAGCGCGTGCGCGTGATGGTGCGCGCCCACGGTCAGCCCGGCCCGGCCCAGCTTGGTCTCCAGCTCGTGCCTGGTAAAGATCCGCACGTGCCCGCCCGGCGTGTTGTGGTAGTCGTCGGACAGCAGCCAGCAGACCCGCTCCGGGAGCCAGGCCGGCACGGTCACCGCCGCGACGCCGCCTGGCCGCAGCACCCTGGCAACCTCGTGCATGGCTGCCTGATCCGCCGGGATGTGCTCCATGACCTCGGCAGCGATCACGAAGTCGAAACTGCCGTCGGGGAACGGCATCGAGGTGGCGTCGCCGGACGCGGCCTGGATCGAGGCGCCGTCCGCGATCTCGCCCGCCTCGTCCATCGCCGCCGCGATGGCAGTTACCCGATCCAGTTCCTTGCGGTCCATGTCCAGGGCTACCACTCGCGCGCCCCTGCGGGCGGCCTCGAACGCGTGCCGGCCCGCCCCGCAGCCCAGGTCGAGCAGCCGCGCTCCGGGCGCGATCTGCAGCCGGGCGAAGTCGACGGTCAGCATGGCGCGCCGGCCCGCCCGGTGGCCAGGCGCCCGGTGGCCGGGTGCGCGGCGATCGCGCGCCGGTACTCGGCGACGGTGGCCCTGGCGACGGCGGGCCAGGCAAACCGCTCGGCCACCCGCGCCAGGGCGGAGGCCGACAGCCGGTCCCGCTCGGCCGGGCAGTCCAGCAGCGTCCGCAGCGCCGCAGCCAGATCCTCAGGGTCGCCGGGCGTGACGAGCAGGGCCGCGTCCCCGGTCACCTCGGGCAGCGCGCCCGTCCGGCTCGCGACCAGCGGGGTGCCGGACGCCATGTGCTCGACGGCCGGGAGCGAGAAGCCCTCATACAGTGACGGCACGACGGCGATCTCGGCGCTGGCGAGCAGGTCCGCCAGATCCTCGTCGCTGATGCCGCTCACGAATCTCACCTTGTCACCGAGAGCCAGGTCGGCGAGCAGCTTCGCGGTAGGTCCGTCCGGAGTCAGCCTGCTGACCAGGACCAGCTCCGCATCCCGCTCGGTGATCAGCTTCGCGTAGGCGCGCAGCAGCGTGGCCACGCCCTTCACCGGCGAGTCCGCGCTCGCCACCGCGACCATGCGGCCGGGGACACGAGGCGCGGTGCGGGGGTGAAACAGCCTGGTGTCGACGCCAAGCGGTACGACCCGGATGTGCTCCGGCGCGACCCTGAAGTCCCGCAGGATGTCTGCCTTCGAGGACGCCGAGCCCGTCATGATCGGGCCCACCTGGCGCGAGACCCTGGCCTGCATCCGCACGAAGGAGTACCAGCGCCACTTCGTCAGGCGGGAGAAGCCGCGCGCGGCCTTGAGCTCGATGCGCCGGTCCACGCTGATCGGATGGTGAATGCTGGTCACCAGCGGCAGGAGCTCCGCGATCTTGAGCATCCCGCCCGACAGCACCTGGTTATCGTGCACGACGTCGAAGTCATCCCTGCGGGCGCGCAGCTCCCTGACGGCCCGGATGCCGAACGTCCGCGGCTCGGGGAACGCGCCGGTGCACATCGCGGCGAACTCGAGCACGTCGATCCAGTCCCGGTACTCGCGCAGGGCAGGGGTGCGGAACGGGTCATCGTCGCGATACAGGTCAAGGCTGGGCACCGTGTGCAGCAGCGGGCCCGGCTCAAGCTCCGGGTAGGGCTGGCCGGAGAACACCTCGACGTGGTGGCCGAGCGCGACCAGTTCACGGGACAGGTGGCGCAGGTAGATGCCCTGACCGCCGCAGTGCGGCTTGCTCCGGTAGGACAGCAGCGCGATCCGCAGCGGCCGGTCGCCCGCTGACGCCGCTGCCGGGTCGGCCGGGTGGGGCCCCGTGCTGGCGGGCACGGCGGCAGCATCTGCCAGAACGTCAGCTGCGTCGGTGCTCACGCAGGCCCTGCCCTCCATATAGGACGCTGGCCACCCGACGCCGGGCTACCCGCGTGACCCCGTAGTCAGCGAAGGTTACCAAGGCGGTAACTTGCGTGCCCTTTCGCCCCACTCGTAAGCCGGGCTGTTTTGCATCTGGCTTCTGTAAGTTAGCTGCAGCGATCCCAGGTGACAGTGAAGCCCGACCCTGAACCGAGCGTTCCCGGCTGGGCGATGGTCGGGTCGGAGTCAACCTTCATGGTCAGCGAGTTGTGGGAGTCGCCGTAGAAGCCGCTGTGGCCCGCGGACCAGTACGCCTTGGCATACTGCACGCGCAGCGGCTGAAACTTGCTGAGATCGGCGTAGATCGGCAGATGGGGAGGCTGCTCGGTGACGCCGACTTCAGGCCGCTCGGACACCACCTCGGCCGTATCCAGGTTGGCGTCTACCACCCGGCTGTGCGCCGTGTATGACCTGCCGGTGGTCTCGTCTTCCAGGTAGTAGTCGAACTCGCTGGCGGAAGAGTCCCAGCTGAGCAGCGCGTACACGCTGTCGCCGGCTGACGGGTCGAAACTCGCTGCCTCGACCGGAGAGCCCGAGCCGTCCGAGATGGCCTCGATGAAGCCCGTGTGCGCGGGCCAGTTCGGGTGGTTGTACGTGGTCCCCTCCTGGCCCAGGTCATTCGAGCCGTTGAGGCCGCCGATCCCGGCCCACTCGGCGAACTGATCGCCCGCCGTGCATCCGGACGCGACGAAGTGCGGCTCGGTCCAGACCGTCTCGACACTGAGGTACTGATGGTCGTTGACGTCGTAGCCAGCCCAGCTGGGCTCGTTGGTGTTGTAGCTGACCCTCGGGTCCGCCACCAGGTACCGCTGGGGCCTGGCGAAGGAGCGGACGGCGCGCATCAGGCCGTACCAGGCCTTCCCCAGGCGCTTGCGCGTCGGGAAGCCGTAGGCCGCCAGTACCCGGTCGGGCTCCCGGAGCGGCCTGAAGTGCGCGGGCGGCACGAGCAGGGTGTAGTCGCCGTAGTCGTAGGCGCTGCCGCCGCCGGGAAGCGCGGAGACGCGCAGCAGTGGGTCGACCCGGTAACCGCAGCCCCGCAGTGCCGATGCCGTCATGCGGTCGATCCGGTCGGTACACACCGTCCGGGCGCCGGCCGCTCCCCGCGGCGCCTGGCCGGCTTGCGCACCGGCAGCGGAGAGCAGCGCCGCCGTGGTGGCGGCCGCGATCATCGCGGCGATGGTTCCGCGGCGAGGTAACATGACGCCCCCTTGCTCGGGTCTAACGGCTAGATATGGCCGCCGACGAGGCGGCCGATGCCGTAGGTCAGGCCCGCCGCCAGCGCCGCCAGGATCAGCTGCCGCAGCGCGCCGCGCCAGAACGGGCGAGCGGTAATCCGGGCGACCAGGCCGCCGCCGATGAAGGCGGCGACCGCGGCCAGGATCAGCGCCGCGGCCAGTGAGGTGAAGCCGATCAGGTACGGCAGCAGCGGAACAAACGCGCCGACCGCGAACGTGAGCAGGGACGCGCCGGCCGCCGTGTAGGGCGAGGGCAGCTCGTGGTGGTCGACGCCGAGCTCCTCGCGCACGTGGACGCGGAGGGTCTCCTCCGGATGCCGGGAAAGCTGGCGGACGAACTTCTCGGCGACGTCGGCGTCCACGCCCCGCATCCGGTACATCGCGATGAGCTCGGCCTGCTCATTCTCGGGGTTGCGCTCCAGCTCGGTGCGCTCCTTCTCCACCTCGGCCGCGACGAGCTCGTTCTGCGAGGACACCGAGACGTACTCGCCGGCCGCCATGGAGAACGCGCCGGCCGCCAGGCCGGCCAGGCCGGTCAGCACGACCGTCTGGTGGTCTACCCCGCCGCCGCCGACGCCCGCGATGAGCGAGACGTTGGTGACAAGACCGTCCATTGCGCCGAAAACGGCGGGCCGCAGCCAGCCGCCGGAGACATCGCGGTGCTGGTGGCCGTGCGCCTCATGGTCGGCCTTGACAGTTACCTGCCGGTCCGCCCTGGGCTGGCCTGGGAGTGGCATGAGTGCTGGGTGCCTTACGTCGGGGCCTGACCCCTTCATTATCGCCGACCGCGACGACAATCCCGGCGGCCACCCGGCGGGCCTGACGTTCCTAGCCAAGCGCCTGGGCAGGGCGGACCGGCAGCCCCGCGGCCTGCCATGCCTGGAATCCGCCCTCGAGGTCGGTGGCGTCGCGCAAGCCGATGCGCCGCAGGGAAGCCGCGGCGAGGGTCGACGCATAGCCCTGCGAGCACATCACGATGATCCGCATGTCGGCCCTGGCCAGGGCCGGGATCCGGGCCTCGCTGCGCGGATCGAGCCGCCATTCGAGCACATTGCGGCCGATGATGATCGCGCCGGGCACCTCGCCCTCGACGATGCGCTGCTCCAGCGAGCGGATGTCGACCAGCGCCGCGCCATCGGTGAGCGCGGCGAAGGCGGCCTCCGGCCGCAGTCGCTGCAGGCCGCTGCGTGCCTCGGCGAGCAGGTCGTCGATGCCGGGCGCGCCGGTCGGCAGCGAGTCCGTGCTGAGCCTGGCCGCGGACGCGCTGGCCCTGGCCAGCGCCGTGTCGGCGCCACCGCGGCCGCGGCCGCCTTCGGGGCCGTCGATGGCCACGGTTTCCCTCGCGATCAGGCCGTAGTCGGTCGAGGTGTAGTACGTCATCGCGACCAGCGGCGGCGAGTACGCGTGGATGCTGGTTGCCGAGGACTCCCCGCCGTGCGCGACGTCGTGTACGTGACCGGGCCCGAAGGCGGCCGCGTGGCCGGAGGGCAGCCGCCTGCGGCTCAGCCTGCCGGTGGGCACCCGGTACTGCTCGACCAGGCTGCCCTCGGCCACTGCGAAGGACCCGGACGAGCCGCCGTGGTCGTGCCAGTCGGTGTCCTGGCCGCGCTCCCAGGCCAGCAGCCACACATCACAGGAATTCGACCGGTGCAGCGGCAGGTACCAGCGCACGTCGGGATCGCGCACCACCAGGTCTGCCCACAGGTCGCGGCGGCCGGCCAGCGCCGTGGTGATGGCCCGCAGCTGGCCCGCGGTCAGCCGGCCGGCCGCCGGAACCAGGCCGCTGAGCGCGCCGACGATCGCCTGCTGCCGCTCGGGGCTGACCCCCCAGCCTGGCTTGAGTCCGGCGCCGGCCACCTCCAGGCCTGGTGCCGCCGCTCCTGCCTGGCCGGTAGCCGTGACCGTCATCTGACCTCCTCGTGATGCAGGCCATTATGCATCCGGCGCGGCCCGGCCACGAGGGTGCAGAGCCCCTGGCCCGCCGGGCGGCTACGGCCAGGCGAGCCAGGGGCTCAGGAGCGGTGGGGGCTAGCTCTTGACGGTGTCGTACAGGAAGATGTGCCCGATCGCCGTGGGGTAGGCGCCCGACACGTTCTTCGCCTGCGCGGTCAGGTAGTTATAGAAGTAGCCGTAGATGATCGGCGTCTCGTTGAGCAGCAGCGTCTCGATCTGGCCGGCGAGGCTGCGCTGGGTGGACAGGTCGACCGCGGCGATGTACTGCTGGGAGAGCCTGTCGTACTGCGAGTTGTTGAAGTGCGCGGCGTTCCAGGATCCCGTGCCGGACTTGGCGTTGATCGTCTGCAGGGGCGCGGTGAGGAACACGTTGGGCACGCTGCGGTGGCCGTAGTCGACCAGGCTCATCGTCGCGTCGAGCCAGTCCGAGTTACCGAACGTGGCCTTGCCGTAGTACACCGTCGGTGACTCGACCTTGAGGTTGATGTTGACGCCGATGGCCCTGGCGCTCTGCTGCACGATGGCCGCGTACTGCGGGATCTCCAGCTGCTCGTTGGCGATGAGCTTGGTGGAGAACCCGCTCGGGTGGCCGGCCGCCGACAGCAGCGACTTCGCCTTGGCGATGTCCTGCGCGCGCTGGGCGACGCTGGTGTTCGTGGACGGGAACACCGGCGCGAACGGGCTGTCGTTGCCCAGGTCCGCGTAGCCCTTGAAGAGGGCCTGCACGATCTGGGGCCGGTTCAGCGTCAGCGCGATCGCCTGCCTGACCCGCGCGTCGGTGAACGGCGCGACGTCGTTGCGCATCGACAGCTCGCGGTGCGCGCTGGACTTGAGCTTGATGATGTTGTAGCCGCCGGAGAGCAGTTGCTCCCCGCCGGAGACCGAGAACTGGCCGAGCACGTCGATCGTGCCGCTGACCAGCGCGCTGATGGCGGGCGTCTGGGTCGCGTAGAAGGTGAAGTTGGTGCCCGCGGGCTTGGGCTTCGGGCCCCAGTAGCTCGGGTTCGCCGTGAACGTCGCGCCGGAGTTGGCCGTGTAGCTCTTCAGGACGAACGGGCCGGTGCCGACGAACGAGCTCTGCCACTTCGCCGGGTCGTAGCCCTTGGGCAGGATGATCATGTTGTAGTTGTCGGACGACGTGAGGTACGGGAAGTTCCCGTTCGGCGCGGCCAGGGTGAACTCGACCGTGTACGGGCCGGTCTTCTTGACTCCTGACGGTGCCAGCACGCCGCCGAGCGCCGATAGCGCGTTGGACGCGCTCTTCGGGTTGGTCTGCAGCTGATAGGTGTACACGACGTCGTCGGCGGTGAGCGTCTGGCCGTTGTGGAACTTGACGCCCTGGCGGATCTGGAACGTCCACACGTCTGCGGTGGAGTTGGACTTCCAGCTGGTCGCCAGCTGCGGCTTCAGGGTCAGCGTCTGGTCGGAGAAGGTGAGGTACTCGCCGGTCTGCCCGAGCATGTCGAGGCCGCCCTGGTCGGCGACGGTGAGCGGGTTGATCGCGCCGGCCGGGGTGATGATGCCGACGTTGATGGTGGCGCCTGCCTTGCCGCCGCCAGTGCCGCCCGAGCCTGACGGGCTGGGGCTGGACGAGCCGCAGGCGGCGAGGATGCCGCCAAGTACCGGCGCCGAGATGCCGACGAGCGCGCCCCGGCGCAGTATCTCCCGACGGGACAGACGGCCCGCCACGAACTCGTCGATGACGTGGTTGGCTATCTCGTTCTGCCCGGCCCGCAACTGGCTGAGCGGATCGTTACGTTCGGTCACGGAGTCCTCCTCGGAACCTCCTGCCGCGAGCGCGGGGCCCTGCGGCGCGAATGAGACGGAAACTAGGGCCCGGCCGTGCCAATGTCACGAAACCGGACCGACGCCTTGCAGATTCGTTAGCTGATCGATAGGGATGTGGCAGCTCATCAGGTGCCCCGGCTCGGCCTCTGCCAGCGGCGGCTCGGTCGATTCGCAGATGCCCGAGGAGAGGCGGCGGGGGCAGCGGGTATGGAAGACGCAGCCGCCGGGCGGCTCGGCCGCTGACGGGATCTCGCCGGACAGCCTGATCCTGGTGGGCTGACTGCCGTCGATGCTGGGCACGGCCGACAGCAGTGCCTCGGTGTAGGGATGGTGCGGTCCGCTGAACACGCGCTCGGCCGGGCCGACCTCCATCACCCGGCCGAGGTACAGCACGACGATCCGGTCGGACAGGTAGCGGACCAGGCCGAGGTCATGCGAGATGAACAGGTATGTCACCTGCTCCTTGGCCTGCAGGTCGGCGAGCAGATTGAGGATGGCCGCCTGGACCGATACATCCAGCGCGGAGGTCGGCTCGTCGCAGACCACGACCGCCGGACCACCGCCGAACGCCCGCGCGATGGCCACCCGCTGCTTGAGACCGCCCGACAGCTGGCGCGGCCGGAGCGCAAGATGGCGGTCCTCGAGCCGGACCGACCGGACCAGGTCGGTGAGCCGCTCGCGGAGTGCCGCGCCGGACAGGCCGGCCAGCTTGGTCAGCGGCCTGCTGATCAGCTGGCGGACCGTGTGCCGCCGGTTGAGGGCCGAGTCCGGGTTCTGGAACACGATCTGCATCGCCTGCAGCTGCTCGCGGCCGCGACCGGTCACCTCGCCGCCCAGCGGCCTGGCGTTGAGCTCGATCGCCCCGCCCGGATCCGGCGCCGTGAGACCGAGCAGCACTCGCGCGAGCGTCGTCTTGCCGCTGCCGGACTCGCCGACCAGGCCGAGCGTCTCCCCCCGCTGCACCGCGAGGTTCACCCCGCGCAGGGCCTGGACGGACTCGCCGCGCGAGACGAAGGTCTTGGATACGGCGCGGAAGGTGATGATGGGCTCGCTGTCGGTCTGCGGTCCGGACCGCAGCTCGACGTCAACCGGGGTGTTGCGCGGCAGGCCTGCCGTTTCCTCGTGCCGGTAGCAGCGGGACGTGCGGCCCGGCCCGACGTCGTAGGGCGGCGGCGGCGCCGCGTGGCAGCGGTCCTCGGCTATCGGGCACCGCGGCGTGAAGATGCAGCCGGGCAGCGTGTGCCCCGGCTGCGGGAGGAAGCCGGGAATCGAGTCCAGCCGACCGTGATCCTTGCGCTGGCCGCGCCGCGGGATGCAGCGCAGCAGCCCGACGGTGTACGGGTGCCGGGGCTCGGCGAAGATCTGGCCGGCCGGGCCCTCCTCCACCAGCTCGCCGGCATACAGGACGCCGACGCGGTCGCACATCTTCGCGATCACGGCCAGGTTGTGGCTGATGAACAGCAGCGATGTGTTCAGTTCCGCGCGCAGGCCCGCGATCAGGTCCAGGACCTCGGCCTCTACCGTGGCGTCCAGCGCGGTAGTGGGCTCGTCCAGGATCAGCAGCGACGGATCCGCGGCGATCGCCATCGCTATGACCACGCGCTGGGCCATCCCGCCCGACAGCTGGTGCGGATAGCGCTCCATCACCCTGCGCGGGTCCGGGATCTGCACCCTGGCCAGCATCTCGGCGGCGCGATCGGTCGCCTCGCCGCGGTCGAGCCCGGCAATCTCGTACACCTCGGCGACCTGACGGCCCACTCGGATGGACGGGTTGAGTGACTTGCCGGGCTCCTGGTACACCATCGAGACGGTCCTGGCCCGCAGCTCGCGCAGCGCGGCCCCGCTCATCCGCATCGGGTCCTGTCCGTTGATCCGGATCGAGCCGGCGCTGACCCGGCCGTTGCGCGGCAGGTACCTGGTCAGCGCCAGCGCCACGGTGGACTTGCCGGAGCCCGACTCGCCGACGAGGCCGTACGCCTCAGTCCTGGCGACGTCGAACGACACATTCCGCAGCGCCTGCCGGTCCCGGCCGCGCACCCGGTAGGTCACGTCGAGGCTGTCGACGGTCAGCGCGGGGCCGGCGTCTGGGGCGGGGCCGGTCACGCTGGGAGCACTCTCATCCGGCCAGCACCTTCTCAATCGAGTCCGTCGCCAGGTTGATGGCGACGATCAGCGAGGCGATCGCGAGGGCGGGAAACAGCGTCTCCCACCAGTAGCCGGCCCCGATGACCCCGTAGTTCGCGTAGATGTCGGAACCCCAGCTGGGTGTCGAGGGGTCCACGCCGAACCCGAGAAAGGCGAGCGTCGCGACCGTGAAGATCGCGTAACCGAGCCGGACGGTGAACTCCACCAGGACCGTCGGCATGACGTTCGGCAGGATCTCGGCGAACATGATGCGGCGCCGGCTCTCCCCGAGCAGCCGGGCCGCGGGGAGGTAGTCCAGATGGCTCTCGACCTGTACAGCCGACCGCACGGTCCGGGCGATGAGCGGCGTGAAGATGAAGCCGATGACGAGGATCTCCGTCAGCGTGGACGGCCCGATGGCGACGATGAACAGGAATGCCACGATGACCGCGGGCACCGCGAGCACGGCCTCGACCAGCCTGCCGACGATCGCGTCGACGGCTCCGCCGAGATAGCCGAGGGCGAGGCCGAGCGCGGTGCCGAGCACCGTGCCGAGGAGCGTCGCCAGCGGCGCTACCAGCAGGATGCTGCGGGCGCCAACCAGCACCCTGGAGAACACGTCGCGGCCCAGCTGGTCGGTGCCGAACCAGTGCGCCGACGAGGGAGCCTGGTTGGTTGCAAGCAGCGACTGCTCGTAGGCGCTGTGCGGGGCGAACGAGGCGCCGAACAGCGCGCAGACGATCCAGAACAGCAGGATCACCAGGCCGGCGATGAAGGCGGGCCGCCGGAGCACCAGCCGCCACGAGGGCAGGTCGGCAGCCGCCGCGTCGGTGACCGGCGCCACCATGATCTCGGTGGTCATCCGGTGACCCCCGTGCGCAGCCGCGGGTTCAGCCACACGCTCAGCAGGTCGGCGAGCAGCGTGGCCAGGAGATAGATGACGCCGATCGTCAGGACGCCCGCCTCGAGCATGGGGAAGTCCTTCTGCTGCGCCGCGTTGTAGATGAGCAGGCCGACGCCGTGGTAGGTGAACAGCGTCTCGACGACGACCAGGCCGCCGATCAGATAGCCGATCTGGGTGGCGACGACGGCGATCGTCGGCAGCAGCGAGTTCCGCAGGACGTGCCTGAAGATCACGGTTCGGCGCGGCAGTCCCTTGAGCGTCGCGGTCCTGGCGTAGTCAGATTCCAGCGCCTCGATGGTGCCGGCCCTGGCCATCCGCGCGATGTACCCGAAGAACTCGAACACGAGCGGTATCACCGGCAGGATCAGGTAGCGCAGCTGGGTGGGGAAGGTCGCGCCGGGCCCGGCATTGGCGGAAGAGGGCAGCAGCTTCAGGCCGTCCGCGAAGATCACGATCACGACGATGCCCGAGACGAACTCGGGCACGGTGGCGGCCGACAGGCCGGTCAGCGAGATCATCCGGTCGACCGGCCGTCCCGCGTTGAGCGCGGCGATGACGCCGCCGAGGATGCCCAGCGGGATGATCAGGATGAGCGCGAACAGTGCCAGCTTCGCGGAGTTGACGAGGGCCGATGCCAGCATCGGCCGCACCGGGGTCCGGTACTGGTAGGAGATGCCGAGGTCGCCGTGCACGGCGCCGCTGATCCAGCTCCAGTACTGCGTGATCAGCGGCCGGTCGGCGCCGAGCTGGTGGTCGAGCGCGGCTACCGCCGACTGTGACGCGAACGGGCCGAGGATGGCACGCCCCGGATCGCCGGGCACGACCTGACCTGCAAGGAAGATGATGACGCTGAGGACGAGCAGCGTGATGACCGCGAGCCCGAGACGCCTCAGGATGTAAAGGGTCACACGGTCTCCCGCAGCGCCCCGTGACGTCCCGCGGGCGGCGCGAGTGACAGGCCCGCCGCGCCGCCATTGCGAACATGGCTGCGGAATACTGTCACCGCCATGCAGTAAACCTAGCCACGTTCGGGCGAAAGCGCACGGACCTGCGAGGCGTATGTGGCTGAAATGCCAGAAAAGCTAGGACGGAAGGAAGGGCGGCATGAGCGAGTCAGCGGCAGTGCTGATCGGGGAGAGCTTCGTCGGAGACGGTCCCGAAGCCGCCCACGTCAACGCCGTGCTCGGGCACCGGGCCGGACCGGTCGGGACCGCCTGGGCCACCGCGCTCGCGACGCCCAGCGCCGGGCACACGCCGTTCGTCGCAGTGCTGAAGCCGGGCACCCCGGTGAAGCCGCTGACCCTGTTCGTCAACAAGGCGGCGATAGTCGGGGACGAGCACGGCACGCTGACATGGGGCGCCGCGCAGGCAGGTGTGGCGGGCGGGGTCGCGGACGCGGTAGCGGACGGCATCATCGCCGCGGCCGACGCCGATGCGCTCGTGCTGATCGCCGCGGTGTGGGTGAACCCGGCAGCCAGGGACGCGGATCTTGTCTACGCGAACAACAGGGAGGCGACCAGGGCCTCGCTCGCCGCGGCCGCCAGCGCGGAGCCGAGCCTCGATGCCGTGCTCGCGGCGAGGGCGGCCCCGTACAACCCGTTCTACCAGGCACTGTGAGGATCACCGCGATCCGGCTTGACCGGATGCGGCGGACGCTCGATCCGCCGTTCAACGCCGCATGGGACCCGGCGCCGAGGCGCCACTTCGACGCGACGCTGGTGCGGGTGGCGACGGACGCGGGGATCACCGGGTACGGCTCGGGCGACACGATGGACGGCTTCGAGGCATTCGCCGGGCTGTTCATCGGGACCGACCCGCTGCAGATCGCCAGCCAGGTGCGGCGGCTGGAGACACTCGGGTTCCAGGCCGGCCGGTACTGGCCGCTCGAGGCCGCGCTGTGGGACATCATCGGGAAGGCCTGCGGTCAGCCGGTCGCGACCCTGTTCGGCGGGGCGGCCGACCGGATGGCCGCCTACGCGTCGTTCGGCGAGCTGAAGGACCCGGCGCAACGTGCCGAGGCGGTACTCGCCGCGATGGACGCGGGCTTTGCCGCCGTGAAGATAAGGGTCAGCCGGGACGACGTCGCGGGCGGCGTCGCGGCGGTCCGCGCCGCGCGGCAGGCAGCGGGTGATGACCTGCGGATCATGGTGGACCTCAATCAGTGGTGGCGGATGCCGGGCGACATCGGCGCCGCGCTGGACCAGGTCGCGGTCCGCAGGCTGGCGGCCGAGCTGGCCGAGCTGGATGTCTTCTGGCTGGAGGAGCCGCTGCCGGCGGCGGATCTTGCCGGGATGCGGCTGCTGCGCGAGCAGGCAGGCATCAGGGTGGCCGGCGGCGAGATGGCCCGCACCGTGCCCGAGCTGCTCGATGCGCTCGGCGCCGGCGCGCTGGACGTGCTGCAGCCGGACGTCGTGCTCGCGGTCGGGATGCTGCGCGCCAGGACGGTTGCCGAGGTCGCGCTCCAGCAGGGTCGCTGGTTCACGCCGCACACCTGGACCAACGGTCTCGGCCTGCTGGCCAACCTGCACGTCGCGGCCGGAGTCGGCGGCGGGCCGTACCTGGAGTTCCCTTATGATCCGCCTGGCTGGACGCCGCAGCGGCGCGACTTCTTCCTGGCCGAGCCGGTATGGATCGACGCCGACGGGTGCGTGCGCGTCCCGCGCGAGCCGGGACTGGGCGCGGCTGTGGACGAGGAGGCGGTGGCGCGGTGGCTGCTGGCCTGAGGGTGGGCTTCATCGGCCTGGGGCACATGGGCGCGCCGATGTGCGCGAGCATCCTCGCCGCGGGCTTCGACCTGGCGGTGTACGACATGCGCGCGGCGGCAGCCGACGCCCTGGTCAGTGCCGGGGCCACCCGGGCCGGCTCGGCCCGGGAGGCCGGCGCCGGCGCGGACGTGGTGATCACGATGCTGCCGGCCCCGCGCGACGTCGAGGACGTGCTGCTCGGCGGCGGCGCGCTGCTCGACGCGATGCGGCCCGGCGCCGTCTGGGGTGGACATGTCCACGAGCGTCCCTGCGGTGGCCGACCGGGTCCGGACACATGCCGTTCCCCGCAACATCGCGGTCCTGGACGCGCCGGTGAGCGGGATGGCGGCCGGAGCGCGGGCCGGCACGCTGCAGATCTTCGTCGGCAGCGAGGCGGTGGTGCTCGCGCGGGTGCGGCCGGTGCTCGAGGCGATGGGCGACCCGGAGCGGATCATCCACGTGGGCGGGAACGGTGCCGGCTACACCGTCAAGCTGATGATCAATCTGCTGTGGTTCGCGCACCTGACCGCCACGGCTGAGGTGCTGACCGTCGGTGTCCGGGCCGGCGTCAAGCTCGGCACGCTGCGTGCCTGCCTGCTGGCGAGCCCGGCGGCGAGCAACTTCCTGGAGCGGGACGTGCTGTCGGTGCTGGAGCGCGGCGACTACGACGACTCGTTCGCGCTGGCCCTCGCGTGCAAGGATCTCGGGCTCGCCGTCGACCTGGCGCGGCAGACCCGGCGTAGGTGCCCGCCGAGGTCAGCGCCCTCGTGGAGCAGATCTACCGGCGCGCGCGGGCGCAGTACGGAGACGCCGGCGGCGAGATGCTGCCGATCAGGCTGCTCGAGGATCTCACCGCCACCAGCCTCCGGCTGCCCGAGGAGTGACCATGCCGCCTGTCCCGCCCGAACTCGTGATCGGCGCGACCCCGACCGCGCACTTCGGCGCCGGGGCCGTCACCAGGCTGCCGGGCCTGGCGGCCGCCGCCGGGGACCGCGTGCTGCTCGTCACCGACGCGGCGCTCGCCGCGACGCCGGTCATCGGGACGGTGACGGCGCTGCTGCGGGACGCCGGGCTGCCGGTGACGGTGTTCGATGGCGTGCACCCGAACCCGACCACCGCGGACGTCGCGGCCGGGGCGGCGGCCGCGTCCGGGCTGGGGTCCGGGCTGGGGTCCGGCCGCCCGGTCGTGGTGGCGGTGGGCGGCGGACCGCCGATGGACGCCGCGAAGGGCATCGCGCTGGCCGCCGTGAACCCGCAGCGCGGCCGCGCGCTGGACTACCGAGGCGAGTTCGCCCGCCCGGCGCTGCCGCTGATCGCCGTCCCGACGACGGCGGGCACCGGTGCCGAGACGAACGCGTTCGGCGTGGTGACCGACTCCGACCAGCACCGCAAGTTCTACGTCGGCCACTCCTCGACCATGCCCGCCGCGGCGATCCTGGACCCAGAGCTGACCGTGGGGCTGCCGCCAGGCGCCACCGCGGCCACCGGCATGGATGCGCTCACGCACGCGGTGGAGTCGTATCCGTCGGTCCGCGCCAACCCGTGGTCGGCTGGCCTCGCGCTGCACGTGCTCAGGATCGTCGGCGAGTTCCTGCCCAGGGCGGTCGCGGACGGCACCGATCGCGAGGCCCGGGCGCAGATGCTGCTCGCCGCGCACATGGCGGGCCTGGCGATGGCGTCCACCGGCCTCGGTGCGTGCCACGCGATCGGGCACGCCATCGGCGGCCGGTTCGATGTGCCGCACGGGGTCGCGCTCACGATGGTGCTGCCGCAGGTGCTGGGGTTCTCTCAGCGGGCCGCCGCCGGGCGCCTTGCGGAGTTGGCGTTCGCGCTCGGCGCTGGCGACACCGCGGCCGCCGCCGAGGTAAACGCGGAGTCCGCGGTGCACGCCATCGCCTCGCTCGCGGTGTCCGTGGGCCTGACCCGGCGGCTTGCCGACTTCGGCATCGGCCGCGCGGAATTCGACCAGATCGCGGCCGGCGCGCTGGACGACGAGGTGCTCGCGAACGCTCCGCGCCAGCCGACGGCCGCGGATATCGGGGCAATCCTGGCATCGATAGCGGATGATCATGTCAACGCGGAGTGTTTGGTGGCTGACAGCCACCAAACACTCCAAGATCTTTCCGATCGGCCGGGAGGCTGTGGATAAGTGAGCGGCACGATGCCCGGATTGTACCGGATTCTGCTTGTCTGCAGCGGGAACGTATGCCGGTCGGTGCTGGCGGAGAAGGTCTTGCGCCGCGAGCTGGCCGCGGCCGGGATCGCGGCCGAGGTGGGCAGCGCGGGCCTGCGGACGCAGACTCCCGGCGGGCCGGCCGATCCGGGCGCGGCCGCGCTGCTGGCGGCGCGCGGGTACGACACCGGGCACGCGGTGCGGCAGTTCCAGCCGGGCATGTTCGCGGGCTACGACCTGATCGTCGCCCTGGACGCGAACCACAGGTGGGTACTGCGCCAGCTCGCGCCCGACGCCGCGGCCGCGGCCAGGATCAGGCTGCTCGGCAGCTTCGACCCGGCCGCCGGGGCGGGCTGGGACGTGCCCGATCCGGTGGGCGGCGACAGCGCAGATTACGAGCGGGCGTTCCGGCTAGTAGAGTCGGCGATGCCGGGCATCCTGGCGGCCGTACGCGCGGCCGCGGGAGTCGCCGGCTCTTGACCCGGAGGTGCTCGGTGCGGATGGCGGCGTGGTGGACGTGGCCGCGGCTGATCGCGGTCGCGCTGCTGTTCATCGCCGCCGGCGTCGCGGTTCCGCTGCTGGCCGCGCCAGGGGCGAGCAGCGGGTCGGCGTCCGGCCACTCCTCGATCGGGTTCGTCCGGGTCGACCGGCCCGCCCCGCCGCTGACGCTGACGAGCCTCACCGGACACGCGCAGATCGGCATCGCGAGCCTGGCCGGCGAGCCCATCGTGGTCAACTTCTGGTCTTCTACCTGCGAGATCTGCAAGTCGGAGACGCAGGCCCTGGTCCGGGTCGCGGACAGCACGAAGGGACACGTGCGGTTCCTCGGCATCGACACGCTCGACCTGCGGACACCTGCGCTGGCATTCGCCGCCCGGTACAAGATCCCCTACGCGCTCAGCTTCGATCCGCAGGGCGTGGTCGAGGCCAGGTACCGGCTTCCCGGCCTGCCGATGACCTTCTTCCTGTCGCCGTCGGGGAAGCGGATCATCGGCATCAACACCGGCGCGCTCACGGTCGGATCGCTGACGGCGATCCTGCACCAGCTGTACGGAAAGTCCGTCTGACCCCTGGCTCGCGCCTGGCCGGCGCCACGGTAGATGATGAGTGCCTGCCGATCTCGGGAGCTCACATGTCAAGTCAGGTAGCCGGCGCGCGGCCGGTCCGCGCGCCGCGCGGAGCCGCGCTGAGCTGCAAGGGCTGGCCGCAGGAAGCCGCCATGCGGATGCTGATGAACAACCTGGACCCGGAGGTCGCCGAGCACCCCGACCAGCTGATCGTGTACGGCGGCTCGGGCCGGGCCGCGCGGAGCTGGCCGGCGTTCGACGCGATCGTGGCGTCCCTGCGCGACCTCGAGGGCGACCAGACGCTGCTGGTCCAGTCCGGCAAGCCGGTCGGCATCTTCCGCACCCACGAGTGGGCGCCGCGGGTGCTGATCGCCAACTCCAACCTGGTCCCGCAGTGGGCGAACTGGGAGGAGTTCCGCCGGCTCGAGGCCGAGGGGCTGACGATGTTCGGCCAGATGACGGCCGGATCGTGGATCTACATCGGCACCCAGGGGATTCTGCAGGGCACCTACGAGACGTTCGCGGCGGTGGCCGCCAAGCGATTCGGCGGCTCGCTGACCGGCACGATCACGCTGACCGCGGGCCTTGGCGGGATGGGCGGCGCCCAGCCGCTCGCGGTGACGATGAACGGCGGGGTCGCCATCTGCATCGACTGCGACCCGTCCCGGATCGCGCGCAGGATCGAGCACGGTTACCTGGACACCGACGCGGCCGACGTGGACGACGCGGTCCGCCGGGCCACGCAGGCGGCCGACGCGGGCGAGGCGCTGTCGATCGGCCTGCTCGGCAACGCCGCCGACCTGGTACCGCAGCTGCTGCGGATGAGTGCCCCGATCAACGTGGTAACCGACCAGACCTCCGCCCACGACCCCCTGAGCTACCTGCCGCGGGGCGTCGCGTTCGAGGACATGGCCGCGCTGCGCGCCGAGGACCCGGATGGCTTCACCCGGCGGGCCAGGGAGTCGATGGCCGAGCACGTCCGGGCTATGGTCGGCTTCCAGGACGCCGGTGCCGAGGTCTTCGACTACGGCAACTCCATCAGGGGGGAGGCAGAGCTGGCCGGGTACGAGCGTGCCTTCGCCTTCCCCGGCTTCGTCCCCGCCTACATCCGGCCGCTGTTCTGCGAGGGCAGGGGCCCGTTCCGGTGGGCGGCCCTGTCGGGCGAGCCGGCCGACATCGCGGCCACCGACCGGGCGATACTCGACCTATTCCCGGAGAACGACGCGCTGGCCAGGTGGATCCGGATGGCCGGGGAGAAGGTGCACTTCCAGGGCCTGCCCGCGCGGATCTGCTGGCTCGGCTACGGTGAGCGGCACCTGGCGGGCGAGCGCTTCAACGAGCTGGTCCGCCGCGGCGAGGTGCAGGCGCCGATCGTGCTCGGCCGCGATCACCTGGACTGCGGGTCGGTCGCGTCGCCGTACCGGGAGACCGAGTCGATGGCCGACGGAAGCGACGCGATCGCGGACTGGCCGCTGCTGAACGCGCTGGTCAACACGTCGTCCGGCGCCACCTGGGTGAGTATCCACCACGGCGGCGGGGTGGGTATCGGCAGGTCGATCCACGCCGGCCAGGTCTGCGTGGCCGACGGCACCGACCTGGCCGGGCAGAAGCTGGAGCGGGTGCTCACCAACGACCCCGGCATGGGCGTGATCCGGCACGCGGACGCTGGCTATGACCGGGCGACCGAGGTCGCCGCCGAGCGGGGCGTCCGGGTGCCGATGCAGCCAGCGTCGTCCTGACCGCGCCCGCCGCCATGACGTTCGCCGAGCTGTGGAAACAGCTGCTTCCAGTCGGCCGGGACGAGCTGACCGGCGGGTACCGGCGCTACTCCTGGAGCCACGCCGATGCCGCCTGCCGCGGCTGGTTCGCGCGGACCGCGAGCGACCTAGGGCTGCGAGCGGACTGCGATCGCAACGGCAACCTGTGGGCCTGGTGGGGCACGCCGGGCGCGGGGTCGGGCCCGGCCATCGCCACGGGCAGTCACCTCGACTCCGTCCCCGACGGCGGTGCCTTCGACGGTCCGCTCGGCGTCGTGTCCGCGTTCGCCGCGGTCGGCCGGCTGCGCGCGGCCGGCTTCCGGCCGGCCCGGCCGATCGGGATCGCCGCCTTCACCGAGGAGGAGGGCGCCAGGTTCGGCGTGGCGTGCCTTGGCAGCAGGCTCGTGACCGGTGCGATCGAGCCGCCCGCGGCCAGTGACCTGCGCGACGGCGACGGTGTCAGCCTGGCGGAAGCGATGCGCTCGGCGGGGCGCGATCCCGGCCTGCTGGGCGAGGACGACGAGCTGCTCGCCGAGCTCGGCTGCTTTGTAGAACTGCACGTCGAGCAGGGCAGCGCGCTGGCCGGGCTCGGTGCGCCGATCGGGGTGGCCGAGGGGATCTGGCCGCACGGCCGCTGGCGCCTCGACTTCGCCGGCCGCGCAGATCACGCCGGGACGACCCGGCTCGCGGACCGCCGCGATCCGATGCTGCCGTTCGCAGCGACGGTACAGGCCGCGAGGGCGGCCGCGGCCGCGGGCGGCGCGCTCGCGACTTTCGGCAAGGTGGCGGCCGAGCCGGGCGCGGCGAATGCGATCAGCTCCGCGGTATCTGCCTGGCTGGACGCCAGAGCGCCGGACGAGGCCGTGCTCGGCCGGCTCGTCGCCGAGATCCAGTCCGCCGCCGCGGGGGCGGCGGCCGACCACGGGGTCGGGTTCGACCTGCGGCAGGAGTCGTTTACCCCGGTCGTCTCGTTCAGCCCGGCGCTGCGTGAGCGGCTCACGCGGGTGCTGGCCGCGGCGGGCATCCCGGCGCCGGCCCTGGCGACGGGTGCAGGCCACGACGCGGGCGTGCTCGCCGCCCGCATTCCCACCGCGATGCTGTTCGTGCGCAACCCGACCGGGGTCTCGCACTCGCCTGCCGAGCACGCCGAGCTCGCCGACTGCGAGACCGGGGTGACCGCGCTCGCGGCGGTGCTGGCCGACCTGGCCGGCGGATGACCGGGCTGACCTCAGGGCCGGGCGCCGGCCGGTCCTGGCTGGCCGAGCTCGCCTGGTCAGCCCGGCTCGGCCTGCGACGCGACGTGCTGATCGAGGCGGACGCCGACCGGTTCACGTCCGTGACGCCGGACGCGCGCGAGGTCGCCGCGGACGCGGTCCGGCTGCGCGGTCTGACGATGCCCGGCCTGGCCAACGCCCACTCGCACGCGTTCCACCGGGCCCTGCGCGGCATCACCCAGGCTTCGCGCGGCACGTTCTGGACCTGGCGGGAACGGATGTACGAGGTGGCGGCCCGCCTCGACCCCGGTAGCTACCTGGCGCTGGCCAGGGCCGTCTACGCCGAGATGACGCTGGCGGGCGTCAGCTGCGTCGGCGAGTTCCACTATCTGCATCACGGCCCGGCCGGGGTGCCGTACGCGGACCCGAACGAGATGGGCATGGCCCTGCTGCAGGCGGCCGGCGAGGCGGGCCTGCGGATCAGCCTGCTGGACACCTGCTACCTCGCCGGCGGACTGGCCAGGGACGGGACGCCGCTCGCGCTCGCCGGCCCGCAGCTCCGGTTCGGCGACGCCGACGGCGCGAGCTGGGCGGCCAGGGTGGAGGCACTGGGCACCCCCGTGGCCGGCGCCCGGGTCGGCGCCGCGATCCACTCGGTCCGGGCCGTCCCGCCGGCCCAGATGGCTCCGGTGATCGCCTGGGCACATCAGCGCGCGGCGCCCTTGCACGCCCACCTGTCGGAGCAGATAGCCGAGAACACCGCGTGCCTGGCCGCCTATGGGGGAACGCCGGCCCAGGTCCTGCTCGGGACCGGTGCGCTCGGGCCGAGGACCAGCGTGGTGCACGCGACGCATCTGACGGCGCGGGACATCACCGTTCTCGGCGAGAGCCAGACCAGCGCCTGCTTCTGCCCGACGACGGAGGCGGACCTGGCTGACGGCATCGGACCGGCCAGCGCGCTGGCGGCCGCCGGCAGTCCGCTCACCCTCGGCAGTGACAGCCACGCGGTGATCGACCTGCTGGAAGAGGCTCGCCGGGTGGAGCTGGGCGAGCGGCTGGCCAGCCAGGAACGCGGGCATTTCACGGCCGCCGCGCTCGCGTCGGCGGCCACCGTCGCCGGCCACGCCAGCCTGGGCTGGCCGGAGGCGGGCCAGATCACGCCCGGCGCGCTCGCCGACCTTGTCACCGTGCGACTGGACTCGGTGCGTACCGCGGGTGCCGCGGCGTCGACCGCGCTGGAATCCGCGGTCTTCGGCGCGACCGCCGCCGACGTCACCGATGTCGTGATCGGCGGCCGCGACGTCGTCAGGGACGGTGTGCACCAGCTGGTCGCCGGCGTGCCGGCCGCGCTGACCGCCGCGGTCAGGGCGGTCCTGGACTGACCCGGACCGGGCGCCGGGCCCGGCCGGACTCCGCCGCGGCGGGCCCGCTACGGCGGGCCCGCTACGGCGGGCCCTGAGCTCCCGGCGCGTAGGCGGGCGGCAGGCCGGAGCAGATGCTGGCGCCCGCGTTCCGGGACTGGACACTGCCGGCCCCGCCCGAGGCCGGCTGGCTGCCGGCCGGCTTGGAACCTGAGTGCTTGCGGGTCTTGCTGGCCGGCTTCGCCTTGACGGGCGCGCTGACGCCGGCGAAATCCGTGCCCAGGATGAGCGTGATGGTGCCGGGGGTGCCGAGCTGCGAGGCAGGCTCGGCAAGCGTGTTCTGGCCCGCGGGGAACTTCGTCAGCGCGCTCATGACCGCGTACGCGCCCTGGGCCTGCTGCTCGCCGGCGAAGTTCACGGTCGTCGTCGACGTGTAGGTGGTGTCGCCGATCCCGGTGACGTCGAAGCCGAGCCTGCGCAGGGCCGTGGCGGTCTTGCCGGCCAGGCCGCTCTGCCCGGTGCCGTTCTCCACCTGGACCTTCACCTTGCTGTCCGGCTCGGCCGGGAGCAGGCCGTGCCACAGCTTGTCGGTCCGGATCATCTGGTAGAGCACGTCGTCCTCTGGCTGGAGCGCGACGAGCCGGCCCGATTCGCCGGGGTTCGCGTCCGGCGCGGTCGGCAGCGTTATCAGGTTGATGTTCTTGGACTTCAGGTTCACCAGTGACCGGGCGAGATGGATCAGGTTCGACACCGACTTGAGGTTCTGGTCGACGGTGAGCGCCTTGGTCGCGATGTTCGCGACGTGGTAGAGACCGGAAATGTTGCTGAGCAGCCCCTGGTGCTGTACCTGCTGCGCCACCGAGGAGATGAAGGCCTGCTGCAGCTCGATGCGCGGCAGGTCGCCGCCGGCATCCGCGCCGCTGCCGACGCCGTGCCGGGTGCGGACGTAGGCAAGTGCCTCGTTGTAGGTGAGCTTGTGCAGGCCAGGCGACAGATTCAGGTGCGAGTAGCCGTCGTGGTAGCCGCGCCCTCGCGGCACGCAGACGGTGACGCCGCCGATCGAGTCGACCATCGTGCGGAACGAGTTGAAGTCGAACACGATCACGTGGTCGAGCTTGATCCCGGTCAGGTCCTCGACCGTCGCCACCGCGCACGTGGGCCCGCCGATGTTGAGCGCGCCGTCGATGATCGTGCTCTGGTACGGGCCCTGCAGCCCGTAGCCGATCCTGGAGTTGCGGGCCTGGCAGGCCGGCTCGTAGGTCATCAGGTCGCGGGGAATCGAGAGCACCGTCGCGTGGGTGTGCGTCGGATCCAGGTGCACGAGCAGGAGGTTGTCGGAGTTGGTCGTCCACGGATTGATCTCGTGGCCGAAGAAGCCATGCTGGCCCTGGCGCTCCTGGGAGCCCAGCACCAGGATGTTCAGCTGGCCGTACACGGTCCGGCCGGTCAGGCCGTTCACCTTGACCGCGGTGATGTTGCCCTCGAGCTGCTGGTAGAGCGCATAGCCCGCGACGCCGGCCACCACGGCCATGACCGCGGTGATGCTGACCACCGCGTAGCCGAGCTGAGCGAGCAGGCTCTTGGACCGGAACCGTGCCCACCTGCCCGCGCGGGCCGGACCTCTGCGGCTTCCCCGGCGCTGCGCGGCCCGTCCGCGGTTAGCGCCGCGGCGGGCAGGCTCCGTGCGACCGCGACCCCAGTCTGCTGGGTCGTCACGGCGCGAGCCGTACCGCATTCAGCCTCCGTCCTCGCGCGATGGGGCGGGCTGCCGCCCGGGGCGCACCGTCAGCGGCCGCCGGCCCGGGCGAGTACTCAGCGCCCCGTGGTCGAAAAGGATGTTATCCGGCGGATCTGGTTAGTTGGCCAACTTTGCCGACACTATGGGCAACCTTGGCGCCGGTCCGTGCGGGTCCCCGTTGCCCTGGCTATCGCTTAAGCCCAGTTCAGGGGGCGGACTGGCAGTTGACTACCCCGGATGCTATCCAGCTACCATGCGCAGTTCAGCGGACTTTGCAGGCTCAAGACCCAGCCGAGGGGTGATCGCCAGATGACGAGTACGGCGCCGGCGCGCGATCAGCTGGTCATCCGGCCGCTCGGGAAGCCGGGCGACCTGGGGTGGGTCGTACTCGCGCACGGGGAGATCTACGCGCGGGAGTACGGCTACGACGCCAGCTTCGAGGCGCTCACGGCCAGGATCGTCGCCGACTATGCCAATGGCCACGATCCGGCCAGGGAACGCGCGTGGATCGCCGAGGTGGCGGGGCACAGGGTCGGATGCGTGTTCTGCGTCGCCATCGACGACAGCACCGCCCAGCTGAGGATCCTGCTCGTAGCTCCGGAATGCCGCGGCCTGGGCGCGGGCAACGCCCTGGTGAAGGCGTGCCTGGACTTTGCCCGGCAGGCTGGCTACTCGCGGATGCGGCTCTGGACGCAGGCCGACCTTGCCCAGGCCCGGCGTGTCTACCTGGCGCACGGATTCCGGCTGACCGGCGAGGAGCCGCACCACAGCTTCGGGCACGACCTGGTCGGCCAGACCTACGAGGCCGATCTCAGCACTCAGCCGGCCGCCCGGTAGCCCGCCCAGAGCCGGCCACCAGTGCGGCCCAGCACCTTGTCCGCTGCGGCCGTCAGCAGCGCCGGATCGCCGATGCCCGCGACGAGCTCGGCGGCGAGCGCCGGGTCGGCGGTACGCAGCTCGCGCAGCAGCCACTTGCCGCCGCCCAGCCAGCTTCCCGATAGCAGCAGCGCCAGCTCGGCGGTCCTCGTCCAGACGGTCCAGCCGATGACGGCGGCCTCGCCGGGATCGGTGCAGCCCGCCAGGTCGTCGAGCAGGTCGGTCAGCCCGTACCTGCGCCGGTCGAGATCGGCGGGGTCGGGCGCCGGCGGCCCCGCGGCGAGGACAGCGCGGGCCAGGTCCGTGACGTCCGCCACCACGTCCGCGCCGCCGGTCAGCGCCGTGCCGCCGGCGACCATGCGGGCCAGCGACGGCTTGCGGGCCGCGGTGTCCACGTCGAAGTACCGCGCGAGGCTCGCGCGATCGTGCACGAACAGCTCGACGGGCCACCCGCGCCAGCGGACCGACTCGCGGAACGGGGCGGGCGGGCCGGCCAGCAGCACGACGATGTCGAGGTCGGACGTGGCCGTGCACTGGCGGGAGAGCACGCCGCCGCCGAGGAAGGCGGCACGCACACCGGGAAAACGCGCAGCCACGAGATCGCGTGCGTCCGAGACCGGGTCCATGCTGCATGGTCGCCGATCACGCCCCCGCTTTGCCAGCCGATAATGGCCAGATGCTGCGCGTGGCGATCATCGGCGCCGGACTCGGCGGGCTCTGCCTCGCACACGGCCTGGCGCGGCGCGGGACCGCGGTCACGGTCTACGAGCGCGACGACGGCCCCGCGGCGAGGTACCAGGGGTACCGGATCCACATCGGCCCGGCCGGCGCGCGTGCGCTCGCAGAGTGCCTGGCCCCGGACGCCTACGAGCTGTTCCTGGCCACGGCCGGCCGGACGGGGCGCCAGGTCACCGTGCTCAGCCGCAGGCTCAGGCAGCTGAAAGTGATGCCCGGCCACGTCGCGCCCGGCGAGGTGAGCGTCCCGGTCGACCGGCAGACGCTGCGCGCGATTATGCTCGCCGGCCTGCCGGACGGCGTGCGGTTCGGGCACGAGCTGACGCATTCTGAGACCGTGGGCGATCACGTCCGCGCCTTCTTCGGGAACGGCGGGTGCGCCGAGGCAGACGTCGTCGTGGGCGCAGATGGCGTCGGCTCCGCGGTCCGTGCCCAGCTGCTGCCCGCCGCCGAGCCGGTCGGGTCGGGCGGCCTGGTGTGCGGCAAGACGCCGCTGACCGATAGGTCCCGGGCGCTGCTGCCCGCCGCCGTCCGGGAGGGTTTTGTCGCCGTGAGCGGCTTCCCGCGGCCCGTGGGCCTGGCACTGGGGCTGATGGAGTTCACCCGGCGACCCGGGCAGCTCGGCCTGCCCGACAGCGCCGACTACCTCATGTGGGCGGTCGGCGCGCCGGCCAGCCGCTTCCCGCCGGGCCTTCGCGATCTGGCCCCGGAGGAGCTACGCGACAGCGTCCTGCGGCTGATCCGGCGCTGGCACCCGGACGTGCGCGACCTGGTCGGCCTGTCGGACCCGGCCAGCACGTTCGCGCTGACGGTCCGCACCGGGGTCGAGGTCGCGGCCTGGCAGCCCAGCCGCGTGACGGTGCTCGGCGACGCCATTCACGCAATGCAGCCGGCCGGCGGCTCCGGGGCGAACGTCGCGCTTCGCGACGCCGCCCTGCTGAGTCGCACGCTCACCGGCTGCGATCCGGAAGCCGTCGTTCCCGCAATAGGCAGGTACGAACGGGAGATGACGGGCTACGGATTCGCCGCGATGCTCGCGGCGCAGCAGGCGAGCCGTCGCTTTGCCCGCTAACCTCGGCCCTCGCATTGCCCGGTGACCTCAGCGCCCCGCGGTCGCGGCTGTGGGAGCATGCGCAGGTGAGCGTCCTGATCACGAACATCGGCGAGCTGGTCACGAACGCGCCGCTCGACGCCGTCAGCGTCGCGTCGCCCGGCCCGTACGCGGCGCTGAGTGACGCGGCGATCGTGCTCGCCGACGGCCACGTTGCCTGGGCCGGGCCGGCGGCGGAGGCACCGGCGGCGGACAGCCGCGTCGACGCCGGGGGCCGGGCGGTGCTGCCGGGGTTCGTGGACTCGCACGCGCACCTGGTGTTCGCCGGCGAGCGCGGCGCCGAGTTCGCCGCGCGGATGGCGGGCGTGCCCTACAGCGCGGGCGGGATCCGCAGCACTGTCGCGGCTACCAGGGCCGCGAGCGACGAGCACCTGCGGGCCGGCCTCGGCCGGCTCGCGGCGGAGATGCTGGCGCAGGGGACGACGACGTTCGAGTGCAAGTCCGGGTACGGGCTGAGCGTCGCCGACGAGGCGCGCTCCGTCTCGCTGGCCGCCGAGGTGACGCCGGAGGTCACCTACCTGGGCGCGCATGTCGTGCCGGCCGAGTTCGCCGGTGACGTGAGCGGGTACGTCGAGCTGGTCTGCGGCCCGATGCTCGCGGCGTGCGCGCCGCACTCGCGGTGGGTGGACGTATTCTGCGAGCGCGGCGCGTTCGGGGCCGACGAGGCGCGCGCCGTGCTGCGGGCCGGGGAGTCGGCGGGCCTGCAGGCGCGGGTGCACGCGAACCAGCTCGGGCCGGGTCCCGGCGTGCAGGTCGCGGTCGAGGCGGAGGCCGCGTCGGCCGATCACTGCACGTTCCTGACCGACGCGGACGTGGCCGCGCTGGCATCCTCGGGCGGCACCGTCGCGACACTGCTGCCGGGGGCGGAGTTCTCCACCCGGCAGCCGTACCCCGATGCGCGCCGGCTGCTGTCCGCGGGCGTGACCGTCGCGATCGCGACTGACTGCAACCCGGGATCGTGCTTCACCTCCAGCATGCCGTTCTGCATCGCGCTGGCGGTGCGGGAGATGCACATGACGACCGAGGAAGCCGTCTGGGCGGCGACCGCGGGCGGCGCGCACGCGCTGCGCCGGACGGACGTGGGTCACCTGGGCGCCGGCGCCCGCGCCGACCTGATCATGCTGGACGCGCCGTCGCACGCGTATCTCGCCTACCGGCCCGGCGTGCCCCAGATAGCCGGCGTCTGGCGGGCCGGGGAGCGGGTCGCGTCCGTGACCGGTGCCCGGTAGGCGTAGGCCTACCTGGCTTGTGGAGGTCGCCCCGTAGCGCTCCGCTGGTCGGCTGCGGGAGGGTGGCTGTGCTGGCTCGCCGACCGACCTGGGGATCACGTGTCTGTCATTACTGCCTACCGTTACCTCGCCGGATACGGATCAGCTGCCGCCTGGGAGCTGCTTGCGGCGCTCGTCGCCGCGTGCGTAATCGCGGCCGCCGCGCGGCGCCTTACCGGCAAGGACGCGAGGACCCCGCGGGGGCGCCTTCGCGCCGTGGGCTGGGATGCGGCGCTCGTGGCGCTCTCGGTCGTCCTGGCCGGCGCGCTGGGATGGCGCGCCGGGCTCGCGCTAGCGGTCGTGGGGGCGGCCGCGGTCATCGTCGTCTTCCGGCCACGGCTCGTCCGCCCGGCTACCGCCGCCGTCCTCATCGCGACCGGGCTGGCCGGCTTCGCCCTCACCAGGACGGCCAGTTTCGGCTACTACTTCGGCGACGGCGTCCGGCAGGCCTACGGGGTAGCGGGCGTCGGCGGGCCCGGCCTCACCTTCTACCTGCTGCTGCCGCAGGCACTCGGCTTCCTGCTGCTCGGAGGCTGGGTGGGCTGGCGCTCGGCCCGCAGCGCGCCCGCCGGACGGCGGCTGCTCGGCCGGCTGGCCGAACCCGAGTTCGCCGCGCGGCCCTGGGCGCTGCTGCTCGTGCCGGTCACCGTGATCGCCGCGGCCATGCTCGTCCCGAACCTCTGGTTCGGTGCCTTCCCGGCCGGGATCATCTGGCCGGTGCTGCTGACGGGCGCGACCGGGCTGTTCATCCGGGCCGCACCCGGCCGGGCCGCCGCGGCGTCCGTCCTCGGCCTGATCGCGCTCGGGCTCGCGGGCGTGTATCTCGGCACTACGTACTCAAGCGCCGGCTGGCACCTGCCGCTGAATCCGGCCGGATACGTCGAGTACGGGGCGATCGACGTGACAAGCCAGCCGATGGCGGACCTGGCGGTCATCGAGGGACTGGTGTTCGCCGGTGTCGGCCTGTTGCTGGTCCCGAGGGCTGCGCCTGGCCTGCTCCGGTACGTGGGCGTGGCTGGCTATCGGGACCTGGCCCAGCGGGTTCAGCGGCTCACCGAGTCCAGAGCAGTCGCGGTCGACACGGCGGCGGCCGACCTGCGCAGGCTCGAGCGTGACCTGCACGACGGTGCGCAGGCCCGGCTGGTCGCGCTGGGCATGCACCTGCGGGCGGTCGAGAAGCTGATCCCGACCAATCCCGACGCGGCGCTCGCGCTCGTGTCCGAGGCGCGCGATACCTCGGCCAGGGCACTCACGGAGCTGCGCGAGCTCGTGCGCGGCGTGCACCCGCCGGTGCTCGCGGATCGTGGTCTCGCGGATGCGATCCGGGCGCTGGCACTGGACAGCCCCCTGCGGGTCCGGGCGGATGTCGACCTGCCCGGCCGGCTCCCGGCCCCGATCGAGACCGCCTGCTACTTCGCCGTGGCCGAGATCCTCACCAACGCGGCCAAGCACTCGGGGGCGCGGGAAGCGTGCATCACGGCCGAGCACCGCGACGGCGCGCTGCGGATGGTCGTCACCGACTTCGGCGTCGGCGGCGCGGACGCGGCGGCCGGGACCGGGCTGACGGGCGTCGAGCGCAGGCTCGCGACGTTCGACGGCGTCCTGGCCGTGAGCAGTCCGCCGGGCGGCCCGACGATGGTCGTCATCGAGGTACCGTGCGCACTCGGGTCGGCCGCGGTGAGCTCGTAGCCGGGAGGTATCGCATGCGCGTGGTAATTGCCGAGGACCTGTTCCTGCTGCGCGACGGCCTGGTCCGGCTGCTCGAGGCGCACGGGTTCGAGCTGGCGGCTGCCGTCGACAGCGCACCCGGTCTGCTGGCAGCGCTGCTCGAGCACAAGCCGGACGTGGCGATCGTCGATGTGCGCCTGCCGCCGACGTTCACCGATGACGGCCTCCGGGCGGCGATCGAGGCCAGGCGCGAGGTGCCGGGACTCCCGGTGCTCGTGCTGTCTCAGTACGTGGAGCAGCTATATGCGAGGGAACTGCTCGCCGACGGCGGCGGCGCTGTCGGGTACCTGCTCAAGGACCGGGTGTTCAACGACGATCAGTTCACCGACGCCGTGCGTGCGGTCGCGGCCGGAGGCACGGTGATGGACACCGAGGTGGTGAGCAAGCTCCTCGGCCGCCGCGCCAGGGACGAACCGCTCGCCCGGCTGTCGGCGCGCGAGCGTGAGGTGCTGGAGCTGATGGCCGAGGGTCGGTCCAACAGCGCAATCGCCCAGCGGCTGTTCGTCACCGAGAAGGCAGTCAGCAAGCACAGCACGAGCATCTTCACCAAGCTGGACCTGGCACCCTCCGACGACGACAACCGCCGGGTGCTGGCCGTGCTCGCCTACCTGAACGGCTGACGGAAGGCCGCGCCGGGCGGAGGGCACCAGAGGGCGGTTCACTGCCCCTCTATGGGCACCAACCTGCCCTCTGGGTACCCATGCGCCGGGCCGCAGGGGCAGCAGACTGCCCTCCGCTGCCCTTCGGGCAGCCGGGGCCGAGCGGAGTCGGCTCAGCGCGGCCGGCTTAGCGCGCGCCCTGGCCACCGCACGGCCGGCTCAGCGCGCGGCCGACCTGCTGCGGCTGCTGCCGGCCCTGGCCACCGCGCGGCCGGCTCAGCGCGCGGCCGACCTGCTGCGGCTGCTGCCGGCCCTGGCCACCGCGCGGCCGGCTTTCAGCGCCTGGAGCCGGTTCTCGATCTCCGCCTTGTTGTGCTCGTCGTCGAGGCTCGCGAACTGCGCGTCCAGTGACGAAGCCTCGAGTTCCTCATGGCCGCGGACCCTTGCCTCCTCGCGCCGGACCTTCTCCTCGAACCGGCTCACCTCGCTGGTCGGGTCCATGATGTCGAGGCCCTTGACCGCTTCCTGCACGCGTGCTTGCGCGTGCGCGCTGCGGGACCGGGCTACCAGGTTGTCGCGCTTGCGCCTGAGGTCGCGCAGCCTGATCTTCATCTGATCCAGCCCGGCTTTGAGCTTGGCCACCGACTCGTTCTGCGCGTCGATCGTGTGCTGCACGGTGACGACATCGCCTTCCGCGTTCATCTGCCGCTCGAGCGCCACCCTGGCCAGGCCGTCGAAGGTGTCCGCTTCCTGCGGTGTGCCGGTCGCGCGCAGCTCATCGGCCTTCTTGCTGGCCGCCTGCGCCTTCCTGCCCCACTGCTGCGCCGCCTTCGCCTCCTCCTTCTGGTCCTCCTCGATCATCCGCAGGTTCGCGATCGTCTGCGCGATCGCCTGCTCGGCGGCCGAGATGTGGGCGCTGTAGTCCCGGACAAGCTGGTCCAGCATCTGCTCCGGATCCTCGGCCGAGTCGATCATGGCATTGAGGTTGGCCCTGGCAAGCTGCATGACTCTGCCCACGATGCCCTGCTGTGACATGTGTCCCCCCTGGATACGACGGTCGGCGGCGGCCGCCTGGAATGGCCGCTAGAACCGGCCCCCGATGCTGTGCCTGCCCCTCGTGCCGACGCCGCCGAAGCTGCCAGGACCGAGGCCGCCGGCGCCGAACCCGCCGATGCTATCCCGACCGAGGCCGCCGCGCCCGAGGCCGCCGCGCCCGAGGCCGCCGAGACTGAGCCCGCCGAGACCGAGGCCGCCGAGACCGAGCCCGGCCCGCCGGCTGCCGCCCAGCAGCGAGCTGACCAGGATGCCGCCGAGGATTGCCCCGCCGAAGCCGCCACCGAGACCCCCGTCCCGCGGCACCGGGCCTTGCTGGCCGCAGCCGAAGTCCGCGACGTCCTGCTCAGCGAGCGAGCGGGCCTGCTGGCCGAGGACGTCGGCGCGCTGAGCCTCGGCGAGCGCGGCCTCGGGGTTCTCGCCGGCGTGGGCGATCGCCTGCTGGAAGTGCCGGTGCGCCTCCGCCAGCCGGGTACGCGCGGCGGTGCCGACGCCGCCGCGCCTGGTCGTGATGAAGTCCTCCGCTGCCGTGACCGAGCTGCGCGCGACCAGCATGGCCTGATCGAGGACCGCACGGGCGCGTTCCTGGCGAGCCCGTTCCTCGCGCGCACCGGCCAGGGAGTGCTCCAGCGCTGCGCTGGCCTCCTCGAGCTGGCGCAGCGCCGCCAGCGTGTCGAACGGTCGCTCGGCAGCGAGCTGCTCACGTACCGCCGCGGCAGCGGCCTGCGCGCGGGCCGCGATGGCTGCCCGGCCGTCGGTGCCGTCCGCGGCAGGGCCGGCGGCCTCCGCGAGGTCGGCGTCGAGCTCCCTGAGCCCGCTCGGCAGCGCGGCTGCTGCCTGCGTGAGCTCGGCCTCCATGTGGCCGATGCCGTCTAGCAGGGACTCGGCCTGGTCCGCCGCGGCCTCGGCCGCCTGGAGGCTGGCCGCGGCCTCGCCGGCCGCGTCGGCGCCCAGCGCGTGCCGGGCCGCGGCCAGCTGACCGCGCGCGAACTCCAGGCGCTCGCGCGCCTGGCCGGGGCTGGACATCACGACCGCGACTGCCTCCGGCGTGTACCTGGCCGCGAGGCGGCTCAGCACCTCCTCCGACCGGTCGGCGCGCGCGTCCTGCTGCGTGACGTGGTGGTCCACCTCGGCGAGCACCTCGGGCGCGCGCGCTTCCAGGTTCTGCAGCTCGTCGAAGGCCTGCGACTGCTCATCGAGGAGGCGGCTGGCCTCGGCGCACCGGCCGGAGATCTCGGTGAGCATGGACCGCCTGACCGGCTCCGTTTCCGGGATGTCGTCGTCGAGCAGCTGACGCAGCTTGAAAGCCGTCACGAGCTCCGCCCTGGCGGCCCTGAGCGCGGCCGAGAACGGCGCGGCGGCGTGCTCACCGAACCGAGCGACCGCGAAACCCAGTTCCTGCTCGCTCGTCTTCACCGCGTCGTCGGTCTCGACGAGCGCGGCGGAGGCGGCTGCCTCGAGTTCTGGCGTGCTCGGCTCGACGGGCCCGCCGGGCCGGCCGCCCGAGGCGGCCGGGCTGTCCCGGCCGCCCGCCGCGCGGCCGCCCGCCGCGCCGCCGGCAATCGTGCGCGCGGCAACGGTGCTGGCGGCAACGGTGCGGGCGGCGAACAGCAGCAGCGCGAGGAACAGGACGGCGGCGCCCGCGATCGCCGCCCACTCCGTGCCCGTCAGGCCGCCGCTGGTCGCCGGTCTCGCGCCGGGCAGCGGTGCGCCGTTCACGCTGCCGTGCCTCGGTGCTACCGCAGTGCTCAGGGACGGGGCCGGGACCGGGTGCCCGGCTATCACCGCGGTGAAGCCGCGGGCCGCGCCGATGGCGGCGGCCGGCCAGTTGCTCTGCCGCAGGGCGGGCTCGATCGCGATCGAGCTGACCGCGTCCAGCTGCGTGGTGGACAGGCGCATGGCCGGGTCGGCGCTGACGGCATAGTTGCGATCGGAGGTCGCGACGCCGAGCAGGATGTCGCGCGTCCCGAGGCCGTTGGTCGCGGCGGTGCGGTCCACCCACGCGGTGGGACTCAGCCCGGAGAATGAGGGTACATATACGATATAGAGCTTCACGTGGTATCTGTCGTACAGCTGGGTGATGGCCGCCTGCACGTCCGTTCGCCGGCTGCCGAGCGCGCCGGCGTGGTCGGTGATCTCGCCGGACAGCCGTCCCGGCGCCGCGGCCTGCGCCGGCGCGCCAAGCACGCTGGTCCAGGACAGCAGTGCAAGCACCGCGACCAGCGCGGCCGTGATCCGTGTACGCACCGTCCCCCCGAAGGTCCCCGGCTAGCGGATCTACCCCCGCAAATGACCCTGCACACCCGCCCGGCGGCTGGCCGTCAAAGGGCGCTCGACCGTGGCCGGCAGCGGCCGTCAGGCGCTCAGCGGACCAGGTAACCCCCGCGGAACCGGATCAGCGGCTCGCCGGTCTCGGCGGCATACGGGACGGTCAGCACCTGCGCGATGAGGAGCAGATGATCCCCGGCAGGCACCCGCTGCGTCACCTCGCACTCGAACGCGGCGAGGCCGCCCGCCGGGATGAGCGCCCCGGATCCGGTGCCCCGATGATGGGGAACGCCGTCCAGCAGCAGCCGGGCTCCCGGCCTGCCCGCCGCGGCGAAGCGGCCGGCCAGGATCCGCTGGCCCGATCCGAGCAGGGTCACGGCGAACAGGCTCAGCCTGCCCAGCACCTCGGCCGGGTAAGAGCCGGCGATCAGCGACACGAGCACGAGCGGCGGATCCGCCGACACCGGGCAGAACGCGCTGACGGTCGTGCCGATGTCGTCCCTGCCGTCGGCGATCGTCAGCAGCGTCACCGCGCCGGGCCAGGCTCCCAGCGCCTCGCGCACCGGCACGTGCCGGCCAGCGTCCGGCCCCTGAGTCACTCAAATGTCCAGGAGCCGGGCAGCATCAGCGGACCGTCCGAGCTGAGCCCGGCGCGCGCGGCGAGCCGGGCAACCGGCCCCCAGGCATCCGGGAGCATACTGGCCGCGGCTGCCTTCGCCGCCTGACTCGCGCCGGCAGGCCGCAGCCGGTCGAGCGGACGCGAGCGCGGGTAGACGCGAAGCTCCGCGGAAGCAGGCAGGCCCGCCCGCTTGCGGGCGATCGCGGCCGCGTGGTCTATCCCGCCGAGCTCGTCGACGAGGCCACGCTCCAGCGCGTCGGCCCCGGTCCAGACCCGGCCGCGCGCCAGCTCGTGGACCTGCGGCTGGGTCATCCCCCGGCCCTCGGCGACCTTGCCGGTGAAGTCGGCGTAGATGTGGTCGAGCCAGTCGTTCACCAGGGCCCACTCCTCGCCGCTGAACGGGTGCTGCGCCGAGAACATCGCGGCGTGCGCGCCCTGCGTGACCTGATCGCTGGTGACGCCCGCCCGGCCGAGTGCGTCGCCGAGCACGGGCTTGCCGGTCAGCACGCCGATCGAGCCGGTGATCGTGCCCGGCTGCGCCACGATGACGTCGGCGGCCATCGAGATGTAGTAGCCGCCGGAAGCCGCGACATCACCCATCGACACGACGACCGGGGTACCGCCGGCCCTGGCGCGGACGACCTCGCGCCAGATCGTGTCCGAGGCCACGTAGGAGCCGCCGGGGCTGTTCACCCGCAGCAGGATCGCGCGCGCGTGCTCGTCGCCGGCCGCCGCGCGGATCGCGTGCGCGATCGTGTCCGAGCCCATCGACGTGCCGAGCGGGCTGTGGCCGCTGCGGCCGCGGCGGATCGGGCCGGTCGCGAAGATGAGAGCGACGACCGGGTCATGCCGGGGACCGACCGGGTTCCGCGCGGTCTTGCGGGCCCGCTCCGCGAGCGCCTTTGCGCGCTGATACCGGCCGAGGTGGTGCAGCACCGCCTGCGTGCCTGCGTGCCTGCGCACCGCCGCATACACCTCGTCGCGGTAGCCGAGCCGGTCGACAAGCCCGTGCGCGAGCGCCTGGCTCGCCAGGAACGGCCCGCTGTCGATCAGCGAGCGCACCTTGTCGGGTGCCAGCCCGCGCCGGTCCGCGATGGCGTCGGCGAGCTGCGCGGTGATCGACGCGGTCATCCGCTCGGTGGCGTCCCTGGCGGGCGCGGAGAAGCCGCGTTCGGTGAGCTGCTCGGCCGCGCTCTTGAACTCATGCCGCTTCGCGACCTGGAAGCCGGCCCCGATCTTGTCGAGCGCGCCGCGCAGGAACAGGCGCTCGACCGCGAGCCCGGTCAGTCCCAGATCCCCCGAGGGCTGCAGCCAGATCTCGTCGAACGCCGTCGCCAGGTAGTACTGGACGTTCCCGGCAGAAAACTCGCCGAACGAGTCTGCCCAGGCCACAGCGTGCTTCCCCGCGGCGGCGAAGTCCCGGACCGCGCTGCGCAGTTCCTGGACCGCGGCCAGCCCGATGCCGCGGCCGCCGACCCTGGCGACCAGCGCGCGCACGCGGTGATCCGCGCGGGCCCGGCGGAGCGCATCGAGGACGTCGGGGAGCACCGGCCTGGTCCTGGCCAGCAGCGCGCTGACCGGATCCGCGGGCCGGGATTCGCTGATGCCCTCGGTGAGGTCGAGTTCCAGGATCAGCGGGGCCGTCCGCTGCTGGCGCAGCTTTGCCAGTGGCGCGGGGATGAGCGAGTCAGGCATACCCACCAGCCTAGGCGCGGTCCCTGGCTGGATCGCGGTGAGTGCGGCCGGGTGCGGCCGGGTGCGGCATATGACCGGGTGCGGCGAGGTTGCCGCGGGCCGCGGAGAACCACGACGATGTCCTGGTGGGGAATCGATGACGAGCCGCGACGGGAACGGCTGGGTCCGGTGCGGTCTCGGGCACCGGCACTGGGGCCGATTTGGCGCGGCCGGGCTGCTGGCGTATGTCCGGTCGGGCGGCCCGGTGCTGCTGCAGCAGCGGACCTGGTGGAGCCATCACGGCGGGACCTGGGGGCTGCCCGGCGGCGCCAGGGACAGCCACGAGACGGTGCTCGGGGCCGCGGAGCGCGAGGCCGAAGAGGAGTGCGGCGTTCGTCCGGGCATGGTGCGGCCGCGCGGCATCTTCACCGACGACCACGGCGGCTGGTCCTACACCACCGTGCTCGCGCAGGCGCAGGCCCCGTTCGAGGTGCAGTCCGACTACGACGAGACCGAGGACGTCGCCTGGGTGGACCTGGCCAAGATCTCGCAGCTCGGCCTCCATCCCGGCTTCGCCGCGCACTGGGACCTGCTGCGCGCTGCACTAGAGCCGCTGACGATCATCGTCGACGGCGCGAACGTGGTCGGGTCGCGGCCGGACGGCTGGTGGCGGGACAGGGCCGGGGCAGCCCTGCGGCTGCGCGCGGAGCTCGAGCCGCTCGTGACAGCCGGGGTCTGGGCACATCCCGGCGACGCCGTCGCCGGGCTTGGCGGCGCTGGCACCGAGACGGGAGCGGGCCACGGCGCGGCCAGCGTGCGGGCGGCGGAGCTGCGGATGACCTGGCTGCCCGACATCGTGCTGGTGGTCGAGGGCCAGGCCCGGTCCGCCGCCGGCGAGAACGGCGCGGGCCCGGTGCGCGTGGTGGCCGCGCCCGGCTCGGGTGACGACACGATCGCCGGGCTGGCTGCGCAGACCGAGGGCCGCCGGGTCGTGGTGACGGCCGACCGCGAGCTGCAGCAGCGGTGCGGCGCAGCCGGCGCCGAGGTGGCCGGTCCCGGCTGGCTGCTCGGCCGGGTCTGAGAGCTGGCGGAGACTTTGGGACCTGTCAGGCCCTGTCGGGTCACATAGTCTCCGCGGCGCGGGACCGGCGAGGCTCAGCGGTCCAGCAGCGCGGGCAGCTCGGTCAGCGACGTGATCTGGTGATCGGGCGTGACCCCGTCCGGCATGGCCGCGCCGCCGCGGTTCAGCCACACGCCCGCCCCGAGGCGCGCGTTCGCGGCGCCGGCGACGTCGCTGAGCAGGCTGTCGCCGACGTGCCAGGCCGCCGCGAGCGGCACGCCCGCCGCCCGCCCGGCGAGCTCGAAGATGCCCGGATCCGGCTTGGCCACGCCCACCTCGCCCGAGATGACCACGGCGTCCAGCATGTCAGTGAGCCCGGTGGCCTCAGCCTTGTGCCGCTGGGTGGAGCCGGGCCCGTTGGTGATGAGGACCAGCGCGCTGACCCGCCGGCGCAGCCGTTCCAGCGCCGGCCGGACGTCGTCGTAGAGCCGGTACCGCGCCGCGCGCTCTGCCGCGTAGTCCGCGGTCGCCCGCGCCGCCAGCGCGCCGCTGCCGCAGCCGCA
>Ga0335078_10001451_pt1 | contig 35758 bp, 34 predicted proteins | sample Lox_Sample_32_FD_206711 | JGI IMG/M metagenome (GOLD analysis project Ga0335078, IMG submission 206711) | Soil microbial communities from Loxahatchee National Wildlife Refuge, Florida, United States - Lox_Sample_3.2 | ecosystem: Environmental > Terrestrial > Soil > Wetlands | place: USA...
CTTCAGCGTTTCGCATGAATACAGCCGCGATCCGCGCTTTCTCGAAACCGCCGAAGCGTGCGCCGACTATTATGTGACGCACTCCGGTGGCGACGGCATCCCGCCATGGGATTTCAACGCGTCGTCAGAGAGCCGCGCGCTGGTGGATACGTCCGCGGCCGCGATCGCTGCGTCCGGTTTGCTTAGACTTTGCCGTCTGCTGCCCGATCCGATGAAAGGCCACTTCTATTTTTCGACCGCCGTCGTGATCCTGCGCAATCTCTGCGAAAAATATCTGGCCAAGAAGGACAAGAAGTGGGAAGGCATCCTTAAGGGCGGCGTGTATCATTTGCCGAAAGAGCTGGGCGTGGATGAATCGGTGATGTGGGGCGAGTACTTTTTCGTCGAGGCGCTGGAACAAGCGCTGCCGCAGTTAGGGTAGAGGCCCTAGTTCCGAACGGTGCGTGTCTGCCGATAAGTTAAGCAGGATGCCCGTTCCCGCTGTCGTAAACTACTACGATCTTCTCCAGATCAGCCCGCAGGCGGAGCCCGAAACCATCGAGCGGGTGTACCGGTTGCTGGCCGGGCGGTATCATCCCGATAACCAGGAAACGGGTGACGCCGAGCGATTCCGGCTGATTTGCGAGGCTTGTGAGGTTTTGCGGGATCCGGTAAGGCGTAAAGCCTACGACCGCGAGTTTCAGACCAACGCGGCCAAGCCACTTTCCATTTTTCTAGGCAAGGAATTCACTGAGGGCATCGACGCCGAGGCGAAGATTCGTATCGGCGTGTTGTGCTTGCTCTATAGCAAGCGCCGCGCGAATCCGGACTTCTCCGCGCTTTCGCTGCTCGATATGGAGAACATCATGGCGTTTCCGCGGGAGCGCCTGCTCTTTGCGCTGTGGTATCTGCGCGCCAAGCGCTACGTGCTCCAGGACGACCGGTCGAGCTTCATCATTAGCGCCGAAGGCGTGGACTATCTCGAAAGCCAGCTGCCGACGAATCAAATCCTGCACAAGATCTTCCAAGCTTCCGAGGTGGGCGTGATGGTGTATCCCAAGGCTCTGAGTTCCACAACCAAATAGCCCTGCTATGCTGGCATTTTCGAATGCCAAGACGCATCGTTCTTCTTAGCGGGCTGTTCGCAGCCGTAGTCGCAGTTGCGCAACAGCCGCCGATCGTGATCGACACCGACGCCGGCTCCGACGACTTCATGGCCATCGCCTTTTTGCTGACGCAGCCCGGCGTACACATCGAGGCGATCACGGTGGTAAATGGACTGGCGCACCCCGAAGCCGGTGCGCGCAACATCGCGCGGCTGTTGGAGCTCGCCGGGAGGTCCGAGATTCCCGTGTTCGCCGGGCGTAACCAGCCGTTGCGGGGAGCTGCGGAATTTCCGGCCGAATGGCGTCGCACGTCGGATGAGCTTCCGGGCGTGAAGCTACCGCCGTTGTCTCGTAAGCTGGATACGCGTCCGGCTGCCGCGTATTTGATCGACCGGTTGCGCCAGAAGAATCGACCGCTGCGCGTGCTGGCGCTCGGGCCGTTCACGAATCTCGCGGAAGCGTTGCAGCGAGAGCCCTCGGGCGCCGCGACCATTAGCGAAATCGTGATGATGGGTGGCGCGCTGCGGGTCCCGGGAAACTTGGGCGACGGGGGCGTTTTCAAAACCGGCAACAAAACGGCGGAGTGGAACATTTTCGTCGACCCGTTCGCGGCTCGCATCGTGTTCCGGTCGGGAATACCGATCGAGATGATCGGACTCGACGCCACCAACACGGTTCCAATCAAACCCGATTTCCTGCGCCAGTTCGAATCCCAGGCGCGCTCGCCGCTGGGCCGATTCGTCGCCGAAGTCCTGCGGGCGGACCGCGAAAGCATCGACGGGGGCTACATGTACGCGTGGGATCCGCTCGCCGCAGTCGCGCTGCTGCATCCGGCTGTTGTCAAAACCGCGCCCGTTCACGTCGAGATTCGCCAGGATCCGCCGGAAGAAGGACGTACCGTGGAAGCGGCCGGCAAGCCCAACGTCCAGGTAGCGCTTCAGGCGGATCGCGGCGAGTTCATGAGAGTTTTTCTGGATGCCTTCGCCCCCTGAGATTAGCGAGAAGACAGAACGAACGTGTTGCCATCCGAGTCCTTGAAGATAGCCGAGGTTCCCCAGGATTCTTTCTTCGGCGGTTGGGCAAACTCGACGCCGCGCCCACGCAAAATGTCGTAAGTGCTCTCAACGCTATCGGTCAGGAACGAGACGCCGGAAAAGGAGCCGACCCGATCTTCTTGTCCTGGCGGGGTGAATAGGGCGACCTGGGTATCCGCGCCAGGGATGCGCAGCTCGATCCAACGCTGGCCGTCGCCAAACGGCTGATCGGTCATGATCTGGAATCCGAGCTTTTTCGTGTAGAAGTCGAGCGCCTGGTTTTGATCGCGCACGGGAATGCTCACAAATTTTACTGATTTGATCATGCGATTAGATTAAGGAACCGCGTTTCGGTTTTCAATCCTGTATTGCATGCTATAGTGTTTATTACTATAGTATTGGACGATTACATTCTCGAAGTTTTGATGCGCGACCTGGTGGGACATGACCGCGCGCCGTCGGCTTATCTGGTCTACTTACACCTCTGGGGCCAGAGCGAGGGACGGCGGCAGAAAGTAGTGCGCGCCAGTCACCAGACCATCGCCGACGCTACCGGGCTGTCCAAGAGCGCCGTCCAGGGCGGGATGCGAATTCTCACGCGCAGGCGTCTGGTTAGTGTGCATCGGCAATCGGCAACCGCTGTACCAGAATATCGCGTCGCTCGGCCGTGGCTCAATCGATGATTCGTGATACAGTGCCAACGATGGCTAGTGTCTTTCGCGACCACTTACTTGAAGGAAAAACCGCATTCATAACAGGCGGCGGGAGCGGAATCGGACAGCGGATGGCCGAGCGTTTCGCCGAACACGGCGCCAAGGTGATGCTGGTAGGGCGCAAACAGGAAAAGCTGGATGCTGCCGCAGCCGCGATTGGCAAGGCGGGGGGCACCGTTTCCACCGCGTCGCTGGATGTGCGCGAGTATCCCGCGGTCGAAGCGGCCCTGAAGAGGACGCACGACGAATTTGGCGAGATCGATATCGTAGTGGCAGGCGCGGCGGGAAATTTTCCATCACCCGTGCTCGGCATGTCAGCCAACGCGTTCAAAGCTGTGGTGGATATCGATCTGCTCGGCACTTTCCATACCTGCCGCGCGGCGCATCAGTTTCTGCGCAAGCCGGGAGCGAGCGTGATTGCGATTTCAGCCAGCCACGCCACCATGCCGGTCGCCTGGCAGGCGCACGTCTGCGCCGCGAAGGCCGGTGTCGATCTGTTGATCCGAACGCTGGCGATTGAATGGGGACCGGATGGCGTTCGCGCCAACTGCATCACGCCAGGTCCAACCGATGACACCGAGGGCATGCGGCGTCTTGCGCCAACTCCCGAAGTCCGGCGCAAAATTGAAGACAACATCCCGCTGCGGCGCTACGGAACTAAAGATGAGCTGGCGGACCTGGCACTCTTTCTTTGCTCCGATGCCGCGACTTATATTACCGGCGCAGTTTACACCTGCGACGGCGGACAATCGTTGGTGCGGAGCAGCCTGCGGCTGACGGAGACGCATTGACCGTCCAAACGACCGCGCTCATTCGGCAGTTAGGCATCGCTAGTGCGTCGGCGCTGGTGATCTCGAATATGATCGGCGCCGGGATCTGGAGCACTCCAGGAGTGCTCGCGGGACAACTCGGCTCATCCGCACTCATGCTGCTAGTATGGGCCGTTGGGGCTGTCTGCGCGCTCGCCGGAGCGTTTTGCTATTCCGAGTTGGGAGTCAATTTTCCAAGTTCCGGCGGCGAGTACGTGTACCTGACACAGGCTTACGGGCCCACCTGGGGATTCATGACCGGCTGGGTTTCGTTCTTCGCCGGATTCTCGGCGCCGATCGCCGCCGCGGCGCTCGCGTTTTCGGACTACCTGGGACATTTTCTTGCGTCGTTCAAGCTCGAAAACGCACGCCATTTGGCGGGATCGGGTGCGTTCGAATTCAAGTTCGGATTTCCGCAAGCGATAGCATGCGTGGTGATTGCAATTTTCACGATCATCAATTGCCTGGGGCTGCGGCTCTCATCGCGCGTGCAAAACGTGTTGACGTTCGTCAAAGTCACCGTGATTGCCGTGTTCCTGGTGGCCGGATTCGCTTTCGGGAGCGGAAGCTGGGAAAACTTCGCGCACCCTGCGGTTCGCACCTCGGGCACGCCGATTTTTGGACAATTCATCGTGAGTCTGTTACTGGTTTATTTCGGCTACAGCGGATGGAACGCAGCTACATATGTTGCCGAGGAGCTTAAAAATCCCGCGCGCACGCTGCCGTATTCGCTCGCGTTCGGAACGCTCCTGGTTGGCGCGTTGTATCTGGGGCTCAACGCCTTATTCATTTACGCCGTTCCGCTCGAAACAATGAAGGGCGAAGTAGCGGTTGGCGCGCTGGCGGCCACGCACCTCTTTGGACCCGCGGTGGCCGGCGCATTCGCGGCCGCAATGGCATTGTCCTTGCTCGCTACCATGAACGCTGAAGTCACTATCGGACCGCGTGTTTACTACGCCATGGCCAAGAATGGCGCATTTTTCGCCGATGCCGCGAAAGTGCATCCGCGCTGGCACACGCCCGTCATCGCGATCGTTTGCCAGGGTGTTTGTTCCATGCTGATGACGCTCACACCGTTCGTCGATTTGCTGCTATACATCGGATTCCTGCTGAATGTTTTCGCTTTGCTCTCGGTGGCCTCGCTCTTCAGGCTGAGAAACCGGCCAGGGTGGCGCAAACTGGGCGTCGTGAGTTTCGCGTATCCGCTGGTGCCGGTGTTCTTCATCTTGTTCGGCGTGGGCATGACGATTTTCAGCCTCACCTACAAGCCCGTGACGGCGATGATCGCGATCCTTACGGTAGCGGTTGGCGCGGCCGTTTACCATTTTCGTATCAGGAACAGGAAAGTAGCCTAGCTGCCGCGCATGGGTCTTCCAGCATCTTCATCCTTTGCGCTGGACCGTGCTCAGGCACGGTCGATGGTCATCACCACCCGCGGCGTCGTCGCGACCGAACAGACTTTGGCATCGCAGGCTGGGGCGCAGGTGCTCGCGCGCGGAGGATCGGCTGTCGATGCGGCCATCGCGGCGAACGCGGTGCTCAGCGTTGTCGAGCCGATGATGTGCGGACCGGGCGGCGATCTGTTTGCCCTGGTCTGGGAATCGAACACCGGCGCTCTCACGGGAATCAACGCCAGCGGGTGGTGTCCCAAAGCCCTCACGCTGGATCAGCTTCCTACGCGGGCCGCGCGAGTGAGCGGAATCCACGCGGTTACAGTGCCCGGCTGCGTGGATGGTTGGGAGAAACTGCACCAGCGCTTCGGTCGCTTGAAGTGGCGCGATCTTTTCAAGCCCGCGATTTACTATGCCGAGCGCGGTTTTCCGGTGACCGAGTTGGTGCAATGGGAATGGGCGAACGCGGGCTGCAATTTGCTGGACGAAGCACGCGAGTTGTATCTACCCGGCGGCGCGGCGCCCAAAATCGGAGAGATTTTCCGCGTGCCGCAGCTCGCGCATGGGCTGGATCTAATTGCCCAGCTTGGCGCCAGGGCTGTTTCCGATGGACCGGTTGCCGACGCGATCCTCAAAACGTGCAAGCGCTATGACGGCACGATGACCGCCGAGGACCTGCGCGAATATCAGTCCGAATGGGTGACTCCGATCTCCACTCGGTATCGCGGCTGGCGAGTCCATGAGATCCCGCCGAACGGCCAGGGAATCGCAACGCTCGAGATGCTGAACATCCTGGAAAATTTTCCGCTCGGTGAGCATGCGCAGGATAGCGCCGAGGCGTTTCACTGGAAGATCGAAGCGCAAAAACTGGCAACGCAGGACCTCACGCGCTATGTCGGCGATCCCTGTCATACTTCCGTTCCCGTGGAGGGTTTGCTCGCCAAAGCTTACGCCAAGGAGCGTGCCGCCTTGATCGATCCGGCGCGCGCGAATTGCGCACCGGTGCCCGGGACGCCCGAGCACGGACACACTACTTACCTGAGCGTCGCTGACAAGGACGGCATGGTGGTTTCATGGGTGCAGAGCATCGCCAATTTCTTCGGCTCCGGCGTTCTGGTGGACGGCATGGGATTTCTATTGCACGATCGCGGAGCTTCCTTCGCCTGCGATCCCGCGCATCCAAACGCACTCGGGCCGCGGCGGCGTCCGTTTCACACTATCATTCCCGGGTTTCTCGAAAATGGCCGCCAGCACATTGCCTTCGGAATCATGCGCGGCATGAATCAGGCACAAGCGCAGATGCAGGTGGTCACCAACATTGTGGATCACGGTATGAATATTCAGTATGCGCTCGAAGCGCCGCGATTCACCAAGTCGACGCTGGGCGGCTGCGACGTGCAAATCGAATCACGGGTGCCCGAAAGAACGCGCGAGGAGCTGGCGCGCCGCGGACACAAATTGAACGTGCTAGGCGAGTACTCAGGCTACATGGGCGGCGGCCAGGCGGTGATGCATGATTCAGAGGCCAAAGTGAACTATGGTGCTTCTTCGCCGCGCAAAGACGGCGCCGCGATACCCGAAGCGGATCCGTACTTCGATTAAACTACTTCTGGCTTTGGGAGCGGCCGCGGCCGTCGTCGATTTTCAGCCTGTTTTCGAGAATTCGCACCAAATCCTCGGCCTGATCGGCGCGCGCGGCTTCTTTGCGCACGTCGGCCTTTAGCTGCTGCACCTGGCTCGCCAGATTGTCGCGCTCGACGCGAAGCTGGTTGGCATCGTTCGATTGCGGCGCCTGCGCGGAGCCGGGCGCGTACGGCGCGGGCGCAATGAAGCGCGCGAACTCGTGAGACTCATGACCGGCAGCATCGTAGATGGTCATCTCGATGGCGACGTCCGGCGTCTCTCGCGAGTACATGGTTTTGCCTGCGTGCAGCTGGTCTGAAGAGAGAGAGAGCTGCTTTGTGTCCGGGCCATCCTGAATCTTGATGGACGCACGCAGGCCATTCCATACGGGCGTGGAATCGCGGTCCCACGAGATCTCGATGCTGTCGCCCATCGCGGCCGCGCGCAGGCCGAAGGACGCGGCCGCGGGCGAAGCGGTCCTTTGCGTCACGAGGAAAATGATCAGCGCCAAAGCTAGCAGACCGAGCCCGATCCAAAGCCAGCGCGCTCCGCCGAAGGAGCTCGATTGCATGCTGAAGCTGGGCGTCTCCGCGGGAGCTTCGGCCGAGGGCTTGTCGACTGGAGGCTTCTCCGAGGCCACACTTGGGGCCGGAAGTTTTTCCACCGGAACGATGGGGCGGAGTGTTTTGGGCGACTCCACGATCGAGAGCGCCGACGCCGGCCGTGGCAGTGTTGGCTTGGGCGCGGGCGGAGGCTCCTCTGCCGCCCGATGGCTAAATGCAGCTGGTTCGTCGACCGGCGGCGGAACGGATTCTTCCACCGGAGCGGTGGGCTCTAACAGCGAAGGACTCGCGGCAGGCAAATGCGGCGTCGGCGGTGCGGAAAACTCAAGCGGTGGTTTCTCGTCGATCGGAGTTACAACAGCAGGAGTGATAACCGATGCAGTATCTGCCGGCGGAGTATCGATCGGCGCAGCCGCGATTGTTGTTGGCTCGATTAGCGCACCAGCCGCGGCATGATTTTCCGGCGGCGCTGCCGTAAACATTGGGCGATCCTGCGGCGCGGGCTCTTGGGTTGGAGCCACGGCGGACAACGACGACCTGCCGGCCATGCCAGGCACCCTGCGAACCGGCTGCACGAACAATTCCCGATAGCTCGCTTCCGGACGAAGAGACCCATCCTGCTCACGTACGAAAAATCCGGCACGCGCTGTCCCGCCCGGGCCGCGCCGCAAAAGCAGCGTGACCTGCCAGGAGTTCGGGAAGAAATTCTCGAACAGATCGATGTCAGCGGAAGTGAGACCGGTTCCGCCATCGGCGTGCGAGACGAACCAACCCAGCGGCTCGTACCCTTGCATGGCTGGATCACTCGCTGCCATGCCCAGAACCCGAACCATCTCGGCGCGATCGTGACGCGACATGCGCGGCGATTGTTCCTCGGAGGCTTGGCGGGAAATGGCGCGCCAAGTCATTACGCGGATGGCTGCGTCCCGGCTGACGCCGAACAGAACGCCCGCCACATCGCCGCCACCGCGCGACAGCCGATGCAGCTCATCGCACAAGAGCGCGCGCAGCTCCTCCATGATGTCGAGCGGATACTCGATCAGCAGCGGGACCTCGGGCGCGGTCCACACTCCCATGATAAAATCAGCAGCCGATTTGATCATTCCGCAAAGCTTCGCAACATGCGCGGAGACTTCGTGGTCATCGCGGTAGCCGTGTTCTCATCGGAATCCGGTTGATCGTTTTCCTCGTGCAAATGATAGAAGTACGTAATTGCCGCCATGGTGAATGAAATCAGGAGCAGGCCGGCCAGCCATGCCACGGTTCGACGGTTCCACACCCTACGCTCTTCAACCATCCCTGCCGTGAGCCGCACACAGCACCAGCTCGAAACCAGCACGCAAATCATCTTAGTGTACCAAGGCATCAAGTCCAGATGACCCTGCCCGCCGACTTCGCTCCAGAAGGTGAAAATAGACAGGATCGCCAGCAGGAAAATGGCGGAGTAGGCCAAGCGCAGCCACGAAATGGTCCTGCCGGTTTGAGCTGCCGGCTTCGCGTCGGTAGGGGCTTCCGCCGTTGGCGCATCCGGTGATGCAGGTTCCAACATTGGCGATTCGTCAGGTGGGGACGGGAGTTCTTGAAGGACTTCCTCGGTTACGGATTGTTCGAGTCGCTCACTCACTTCCTTCCCAACGTATCATGTTCTATTGGACGCACAGGCTTCTTCTGTTCACTCGCGGCGTACCAGCTCCGGAAACGATTCGTTCCAGGTTCTGGTTGCCGTCGTTATTTTCCTGAGCGCCTTCCTGTTGTTTCAAGTGCAGCCGATTGCGGCGCGCTACATTCTGCCGTGGTTCGGCGGAGGTCCGGCAGTATGGACCAGCTGCCTGCTTTTCTTTCAAACCGGGCTGCTGGGAGGATATCTGTTCGCGCACTGGATGATTTCAGGTGCGGCGGCGCGCTGGGCTGGCAGGATCCAAATCGCACTGCTGGCTCTCTCGGTCGCAGCGCTTCCGATCCGTCCAAACGCGGCGCTGTGGAAGTCGCCGTCGAGCTTAGATCCGTCGCTACGGATCGTGCTGCTGCTCGCAGTGACCGTGGGCGCGCCATACTTCCTGCTGTCAGCGACGGCGCCGCTGTTACAGCGCTGGTTCGCACTGAGCGCACCGGGCAAATCTCCGTGGAGATTGTACGCGCTGTCGAATTTCGGCTCGCTTCTCGCGCTGCTGAGCTATCCGTTTCTGGTTGAGCCGAATGTGCGGCTGGACCTGCAGGTTCGGATCTGGTCGGGGTTTTACGTCCTGTTTGCGGGGTTGTGCGGCGTGGTGGCATGGCGGGCCGCGCGAGTGTTTTCGGTGGCGCAGACCGAAATGGACGCTGAGGCGGAAGCGCGGCCAACGCCAGGGCGCATATCCTTCTGGATCGGCTTGGCGGCGTGCGGATCGACCATCCTGGTCGCCACGACGAACCAGATCTCTCAGGAGATCGCAGTAAACCCGTTTCTGTGGGTCGCGCCGCTGGCGATTTACCTCCTAACGTTCATTCTCGCTTTTGAAAGCTCGCGCTTTTACGCGCGGGCATTTTTCGCCTGCGTTGCGGGCGTTCTGGTCTGCGCCGGCTGCGTGCTTCCCGCTATCTCCGGGGCGTTGCCACTGCGGTGGGAGCTGGCGCTCTACCTGGTCGCGATGTTCGCGGCGTGCATGTTGTGTCACGGCGAACTGGCGGCGTCACGGCCCTCGCCGAGGTACCTGACGTCGTTTTATGTGGCGGTAGCGGCGGGAGGAGCCATCGGCGGCGCGTTCGTCGCGCTGATTGCTCCTCGGGTGTTCTCCGAATTCGTCGAATATCCAATCGGGCTGGGAGCCGCGTGCCTGCTCGCATTCTGGGGCTGGCTCCGAACCGGCGCGATGGCCGAGTGGAGACGCGGAAATTTCGGCGTGCGGCTGCCGCTGATGGCGTTGCTATTCGGCGGGCTCACGGCGCTGATGGCCGCGTTCACCACCGGCAATCAGTCCTCGGTGGCGAGCGCACGGAATTTTTATGGAATCCTGCGCGTCACCGATCGCGACGATGCGGCCGGCCGGTTCCGCGAACTGCGCCACGGGCGGACCCGTCATGGCTTTCAGTTTCTCGACCCGGCAAGACGGGACTTACCGACATCGTATTATGGACCGCACAGCGGAGTTGGAATCGCACTGGTTGCGTTGGAAAAGCGCAACCGGCGCATCGCGGTGATCGGCTTAGGCGCAGGAACACTCGCCGCGTGGGGACGTCCCGGCGACACATTTCGCTTTTACGAAATCAATCCCGCGGTAGAGTCTTTCGCGCGGCGTTGGTTCACCTATCTCCAGGACTCCAAGGCACGCACGGAAATCGTCCAGGGCGACGCGCGCGTCGAGTTGGAACATGAGCTGGCGAACGGGCGGCCCGGTCAATACGACTTGATCGCCGTGGACGCGTTCACCAGCGATGCGATTCCGTTCCACCTGCTGACTAGCGAGTGCGCCGATCTGTATCGCCGCAGCCTCGCGCCCGGCGGGATGCTGTTGTTGCACATTTCCAATCGCGTCTTAAATCTTGAGCCCGTTGCGCGAGGCATGGCCGAGCACCTGGGCTGGAAAGCGCTGGTGTTCGTTTCCGGCGACGATGCCGAAACGGGGGAGAGCAGTTCCAAATGGGTGCTGATCAGCGACAACACGGAGTTTCTCGCGCAGAGCCAGTTGGCTGTTCGAAGCGCTCCCTGGTCGCGGCGCGCGCCGATTCTTTGGACCGACGATTTCGTGAGCTTATGGCACGTGCTGAACTTTTGAGGAGCGCGCCCGTTATGGCAGCAGGCCGGCGAGCGCAGGAATCGGTACAGCGCTTTCTTTCAACGCCGCGTCGTGGAATTGCTGTAAATTGAAGCTCGCGCCTTTCCGTTTTTTGTATTCTTCACGCGTGTCGAGCCATCCCCGCCAGCCAATAAAATACGTCGGCAATTGGCACGACGACAACTGCGCGCGCTGGATCTTCGCAGTGGCTTCTTCTTTTTCCTGAAACGTCTCGCGGACCATCAGGTCCATGGCTTGCTCTTGGGTCATTCCCATGGTCTGCAAGCGAATGTCGAGGATTGCGTTGGCGATGACCCGCAGCAATTGCTTGTACAGCGTCAGCTGCAGTTCGACGCTGTTGTTGAGGAAGCCTTCGTCCGACATCAACTGCTGCGCGTAGGTTGCCCAGCCTTCAATATAGGGACCGTTGCCGAACAGATTGCGAAGTAGCCGGCGCGATTTCGGTTCCAGGCTGTCGGCCACTTCAAACTGAACGTAGTGGCCGGGCATGGCTTCATGAATGGTGAGCTCCATCAGGCCGAACGTGTTGTACTCGCGCAGTTTCGATTCGATCCGCTCTTTCGGCCAGTTGGGTGGAATGGGCGTTACCCAATAGAAAGCCCCAAGCTGCGGTTCGAGCGCCGGCGCTGGGTTGAAGCCGCCGACAGCGTAGAGCCCGCGCATGAACTCCGGCGTCGGGATAACTTGCAGATTACCGCGGGATGGCAGAGTGACGAGATGTTTCTCACGAACGAAGGCGGTGGTTTCATCCAGATCTTTACGCGCCTGATCCATATACGTTTCAGGCGTCGGGTGCTGCTGGGCGATCTTGTCCAACGCCTCTTTCACCGATCGCGGGGCGGCCAGCTTGGCCATGCGGCCGCGAATGTCCTGGAGAGCCGCTTCGGCCTCTGCGAGCACCTGCGCGGGCTGCTTTCCGGCGACCAGAGTGAAGGCGAATTTCTTGTCATACTTTTCCTTGCCGAGACGCCAGTCGCTGGTCTTCTTCGAGAGGTCGGAATTGAGATAGGTACTGAAGGCTCGCAACGAAGCCAGCGCCGCATCCGCAGCCCGGTCAAAGTCTTCCTTGAGAGCCGGCGGCGTCTTGGCGCGCAGTGTCTGATCGATCAGGCCCACGTTGCCGTCGTTCTCTTCCTGCGCGACGCGATTCCAGACCCCCGGCGCGTCCAGCAGATTGGCTTTCGCCTGATCCATCAGGGCAGGAATGGCGGTTAGGCGCTGGATGATGTCGCGATAGCGCGACTCGAGCGGTGCGTACTCCAAAACAAACGGACTGAAGAGCGCGTTGCCCACTAGTTCGACATAGACGGTGGGATTGTGGCGGTAGCTCTGGATTTCGTTGAACTCCAGCAGAGCCAGCTCGGTTTGATTCGCCAGGACCTGGTAATCGGCGCCGTCTTCTTTCGAGAGCTGATCCTGCCGGATTGCGGCGAGACGGTCGCGAAAACCGGAATAGAACTGCCGTTGGGTCTGAGTGCCGGCAGAGCTGAAGTCGTCGAGCTTTTGATCCAGCTTGACGCCGTTGTGTTCGTGGTAACCGGCGGCTGTCGCCGAAACCGGCGAGAGGGCTAGCGAGCCGTAGACAAAGTCGTCAGTGAGCTTTGAGAGATCCTGCTTTTCGGGAGCAGCCATTTTGCAACTCGTTAACAGAACTAGTGAACCGGTCAGGAGCAGCGCGCAATCAAGCCGTCGCATGGAGTTTTTCCAAGTCCTCCGCTTCGCCGAATTTCGATCCCTGAAGTTCGGGATTGATGTTGCGGAGCAGTCCAGTAAGAACGGCACCAGGACCAACTTCAGTGAAGCGGGTAACGGTGAGGCCAGCCAGGGCACGGATCGAATCGGCCCAGCGCACCGGGTTCGGAACTTGCTGGACGAGGCCTTCGCGCGCCTCTTCGGCGGTGCGAATGATGCGTGCCTGCCAGTTGTTCACCAGCGGGACAGTCAAATCGCGAAATTGGACAGTCTTCAAGTCCGCAGCCAGCCGCTCCTGCGCCGGTTTCATCAGGGCGCAGTGGAACGGGGCGCTGACGGCCAGCATAATGGCACGCTTTGCTCCCGCGGCTTTTGCAAGCTCGGCCGCGCGTGCCACCGCACCGGTGTGGCCAGCGATCACAATCTGGTCTGGCGAATTGAGATTCGCCGCGCTCACCACTTCGCCTTGCGCAGCCTCCTGCAAGATCGAGTCCAGTTTGCCTTCGGGCAGTTTCAATAACGCCGCCATCGCACCTACGCCTTCGGGAACAGCCTCCTGCATGTATCGCCCGCGCTTGCGGACCAGTTGGACGGCATCGGCGAAGTCGAGACACCCGGCTGACACGAGAGCCGAATATTCGCCCAAGCTGTGTCCGGCGACATAGTCCGGGCGCAGACCTTGCTCGGCGAGCACGCGATAGGCCGCAACCGAAACCGTCAAAATGGCTGGCTGCGTATTTTCCGTCCGTTGAAGCTCCTCCGCCGGTCCTTCGAAGCAAAGTTGGGTGAGTGGAAACCCCAACGCCTCATCCGCGGTGTGAAAAATCCGACTCGCCGTGTCAAATCTTGACGCCAGGGTTTTTCCCATTCCAACGTACTGCGACCCTTGACCGGGGAAGACGAAGGCATTTTTCATAAGCAATCGAACATTCATGGTAACTTCTTCCTGCCACGCTGGAATGGTTGCGGTGAAACCTGGCTGACTTCCTTTACATACTTTTTGCAATCTTTTGGTACGCGACTTGCGTCATAAAAGCCGTCAGGAGGAGAGAGATGACGACCCAAACCCAACCGCAGGCTCCGCAGATCGAATCGAAGGCGTTCGTTTATTGCCCTATTTGCACGCACACTGTCGAAGGCACAGTAGTATCGAACCGCAAGGGCGCCAAGGTGAAGCCCGGACAGAAGTGCTCACGCTGCCTGGCGTCGCTGGATGCCGGCTATATTATGCGGCTTGACCGCGCTGCCTGACCCACCGTCGGGAGAGCGAACGTTGAGCGAACTGCCCGAGTCTGGTGGCCGTGCTAGGCTGAATGGTAGATGAAACGGAAACCGCTGCCATTAAGCGAGCCTGTGATCGATAAAGCGCTTTTGGAACAGGCCAAGCGCGCGATCCAGAACGACCAGATGAAGCGCTTCGACAAGTGCTCCGTTTGCGGTGCGGCTTGCGCGCCAAACTCGAACGAAGGTTTGTGCTGGGTTTGCCGCCGGCTGAAGATCAGTGCCTGGCGCGATTCCGATCAACAAAGCGTTCAGGAGTAGCGAGCGCCCTCTCATAGAGAAACGCCCCTGCCGCAACATCCTCAACTCCTAAGCCCAAAGACTTAAAGATCGCAATTTCATCGTGGTTGTAGTGTTCCTCAATGTCTTGAAGCTCCCGAACATTATCCCAACTGTCCGCCAGGATCAAATCGCCCGCTTCAATATGAGCTTGCTCCAACGAGTCGACTGCGACTAAATTAGCGCGGCGAACCAATTCTCCGGGCAGCTCGCGCCGCGAAGAGATGTTCGAACCCATGGCGTTGATCAGGGTGCCCGGCTGGATCCAGGAGTCTTCGAGGACCGGATCCTTTGCGTTGGTCGCGGTCACCACGATCTCAGCACCGCGCACGGCTTCCTCAGCGGAATCGACGGCGGTTGCACCGCACTCTTCAGCGAACTTGCGGCGTTTCTCTTCGCTGCGACTCCAGACGTGGACTTTCGTGATCGAACGGATGGCGCGGATCGCCTCCAGTTGCGTCCTGGCCTGGAATCCTGAACCGATGATCCCGAGCGTGTGAGCCTCCGGACGAGCAAGCAGGTCGGTCGCATAGCCGCTAGCCGCGCCCGTTCGGATCTGGCCGAGATGATTCGCCTCCATCAAGGCCAGCGGCTGCGCGGTCTTGGCGTCGTAAAGCATAAAGTAAAAATGAGCGCCGTAACGCGGGTTGGTGGAGTAGAATTTCGTGCCGAAATAGTTATAGATGGCTCCAGCCATGCTGTGCAGCACGGAGCCCGAGTCGAGGATAAGACGGCGGCGCGGCTGATTCTGAGCACGGCCCTGCGCCAACGCCTCGAACGTCCGCCGCATCACGCCGACACATTCGGCGACCGGCAACAACTCCCGCACATCCGCTTCAGTGAAATAGAACACGTGAGATCGAGTTTAAGTTGTTACGGGATCTGGGCTGTCAGGATTTAAGCCTAGCTCAACCACCGCGGCCTGAGCGCGGGCAGAATCATACCGTCCCCAGCGCGCCAGCCGAGCCAAAGCGGCTGCGGCGATGGCCTCTGCCCCATTTTCAAAATGCTTGCGCAGATGCTCCCGATTCTCGCTGCGCCCGAACCCATCGGTGCCGAGCGATGTGAGCCTGCCTGGGAGCCAGGGCGCGATCTGGTCCGCAACCGCTTTCATGTAATCGCTGGACGCGATGATCGGCATATCGGGCCCGTCGAGTGCCTGAAGCAGGTACGGCTTCCGCTCGCGCTCGGATGGATGCAGGCGATTCCAGCGATCCACCTCCAGCGCGTCGCGACGCAGCTCGTTGTAGCTGGTGACGCTCCAGACGTCGGCCTGGACCTGATATCGCTCCGCCAAGATCTTCTGCGCGCGCAGCGCTTCGTTCAGGATCGGCCCACTCCCGAACAGATGCACTTGGGGCGTGCCGTTCTCAGCCTGCCGGAAGCGGTACAACCCGCGCAGAATGCCCTCCGTCACGCCCTCGGGCATGGCGGGCTGGGCGTAGTTTTCGTTGTAAATCATCAGGTAATAGAAGCGATCTTCCATCTCCTGATACATGCGCCGGATGCCGTCCTGAATGATAACGGCGATTTCGTAGGCGTACGCCGGATCGTAGGCGTGGCAAGTGGGCACGGTGCTCGCGTGGATGAGACTGTGTCCGTCCTGATGCTGGAGGCCTTCGCCCGATAACGTGGTGCGCCCGCCGGTGCCTCCCATCAGGAAACCTTTGCCGCGCGAATCGGCGAAGGCCCAGATTAGATCGCCGATGCGCTGGAATCCGAACATCGAATAGTAGATGAAGAACGGAATCATCGGCACGCCGTAGGTCGCGTAGGCCGTGCCGGCGGCGGTGAATGAAGACATCGAACCTGCTTCGGTGATGCCTTCTTCCAAGATCTGTCCGTTATAGGCTTCGCGATAGAAAAGAAAATTCTCGCTATCCACCGGCGTGTAGAGCTGGCCGCGGCTGGCGTAGATGCCGTATTGCCGAAAGAGCGATTCCATGCCGAAGGTGCGCGCTTCGTCGGGAATAATGGGCACAATGAACTTACCGATGGAGCGGTCCTTCAAGAGCAGCGTGAGCACGCGCACGAAGGCCATGGTGGTGGACACTTCGCGTCCGTTCGATCCGGCGATCGATTCCGCGAGAGACTCGATGGGGGGGGCCTGGATCTCGATCTTCTTTACAATGCGTGCCGGCAGGCTGCCGCCCATAACTTCGCGGCGCTTCCGGACGTATTGCAGCTCGGGGCTATCCTCAGCGGGTTTGTAGAACGACATCGCCTGGACGGCCTCGTCGGGAATAGGAACATCGAAGCGACGGCGGAAGTACCGCATCTCCTCATCGGTGAGCTTCTTTTGCTGGTGCGTGACGTTGCGGCCTTCGCCCGCCTCACCCAAACCGTAGCCCTTGATGGTCTTCGCAAGGATGACGGTCGGCGAACCGGTGTGCTCGGTCGCGCGCTTATAGGCGTTATAGACCTTCTGCGGATCGTGCCCGCCTCGGCGCAGCGCGAAAATCTCATCGTCGGTCATGTGCTCGACGAGTTTTAACAGCTCGGGATACTTCCCGAAAAACTCCTTCCGCACGTACGCGCCATCCTTGGCTTTGAAGCTCTGATACTCACCGTCCACTGCCTCGCCCATGCGCTTAACGAGGAGACCGGTGGTATCGCGCTCGAGCAGATCGTCCCAGTTCGATCCCCACAGGACTTTGATCACGTTCCAGCCCGCGCCGCGGAAAGCGGCTTCGAGCTCGGTCACGATCTGGCCGTTGCCGCGCACCGGGCCGTCCAGACGCTGAAGGTTGCAATTCACTACGAAAACCAGATTGTCCAGACCTTCGCGCGCCCCAAGGGTGATCGAGCCAAGCGTTTCCGGCTCGTCACTCTCGCCATCGCCGATGAACGCCCAAATCTTGCGCGGCGTGACGGGAATCAACTCGCGATGCTCTAGATAGCGCATGAAGCGCGCCTGGTAGATGGCGTTGATCGGACCCAGGCCCATCGATACGGTCGGGAACTGCCAGAAGTCCGGCATCAACCAGGGGTGCGGATAGGATGAGAGGCCAGGGTGCTCCCGGAGTTCGTGACGGAAGTTTTCGAGATGCTTCTCCGAGATGCGTCCTTCGAGAAACGCGCGGGCGTAGGTACCCGGCGACGCATGGCCCTGAAAATAGACGAAGTCACCGGGCTGGTCGCCATAGCGGGCGTGGAAGAAGTGATTGTGGCCGACCTCGGCCAGCGTGGCGAGCGATGCGAAGGTCGAGATGTGCCCGCCGATTCCCGGATCTTTCTTGTTAGCGCGCACCACCATGGCCATCGCGTTCCAACGAATCAGGCTCTTGATACGACGCTCGAGCGCGCGATCGCCAGGATACGGCACTTCGTCCTCTACCGGAATCGTATTGATGTAGGGCGTCGTAATTTTGCCAAGGCGCGGGGCACCGAAGCGGGCCGTGCGGTCGACTAAACGATCCAGGAGGTACGAGGCGCGTTCCAGTCCGTGCTCTTCGACCACGCCATCTAGCGCCTCCAGCCATTCCGAAGTTTCTTGCGGATTCAGATCTTGGCCAGTTTCAACTTTTGTTCCAAGCATGTTTATCTCGTGGATCTCCTAAAACAAATTTCCTTCGGTGCGCGCAAACCTGGCGCAAATCAGATATCAGCGAACAGGTCTTCGGCGGACAACGTGAACTCGAACTCGGGTAGCGTAAAGCGCGCGCGCTGCAATAGTCCAGCTTCGGTGGATTCCCAGAGCCGCTTCTGCCAGGGATCGACCAGCCAGACGTACGGCACGCCCCAGCGGCGATAGTCATCCAGGCGTTGGGTCAAGTTGTTGTAGCTATCGTCATGCGAAACAATTTCGATCGCAATGAATGCAGGTGCGGTCGCGAAGCGTCCCTCCGGGCGGCGATCCCGATAGACTGCGAAGTCGATGACACGAAAAACATCGGGCTCGATGCGAACGCGCAGTTCCGACATCAAAATCAGCCGCGCCCGTTCGCGCAAAGGTGCGAAGAGAATCCCAAGCAAGATTTGAATCTGAGCGTGAATTGGTGTTGGCGAGGCCCATTCCACAACCTCGCCGTGAACATAATCCGGTTCCGGGCGGTCGGGAAGCACCAGCGCAAGGTACTCCTCCACACCGATCTGCGTATTCGCCAGCATCTCTTCTATGTTTTTATGATATCGCGGTCTGAAAAATCGGTCGCGCCGACCTGATGTAACTGTTTTGTGAATTCGCGCGCCGATGCGCCTCGCCGGTACTTTCCCGCAATCCGACCCGAATCCACCCCGTAGTAACGAATACAAGATCGCGCTTCAGGCGATGCCCTACTCCATAGTTCGCAGGCGCCCGGCTCGAGCTTTATCCGAATTCAGGGAGGTATTCATGTCACGACTTCGAACGGTCCCGATTCTCGGGGCCTTGGCTTTCTCCATGTTCGCCGCCGCGGCGGCGAACGCAGCAACCGTCGACGTTACGGTGGATGTCACGCCCATCAGCGGGGGTTTATTCCAATACGATTACACCATCGCGGATGGCACTGGCGAGCTGTTTGACCTGGACATCGCGGTCACTCCAGGAACCGAGATCACGGGGCTTACCGCGCCCGGCGGCGACAGCCCCACCAGCGCGTTCAACACGGCTTACGATTCCGTTCTGGGTCTGGTATCGTTCATTCAGAACCTCGGAACGTTCACCGCCACGCCGGAGTCCGGATTCATCTTCGACAGCCCTACGGCTCCCGGTGCAACCACATTCACGGCGAATCTCGCGACCGACACCGGGATCGGCATTCAGACCGGGGGCACGCAAGGCCCGGTTGAGGCGGCCACGCCGGAACCGTCGACGCTCGCACTGTGCGCTGCCGCCGCGGCAGCTCTGGTATTCAGTCGCAAACGTCTGAGTTTTTCCAAGCAGTAGTTCTTCATTCACTCCAAGAGGACACACAATTCATGAACAAAACCATACATCGCATCACTTCCATCGCCGGGGCGGTTTCGCTTCTGTGCGGCCAGATGTTCGCGTCCAGCCATAGCGACGCGCCCTTGAGCAAACAGGACCCGCAGACCAACCTGACCGATGTCTACGCGTTCGTGACTCCAGGCAACACGCTCACGATCGTTGTGAATTGCCGCCCATTCTCGGAGCCGGGCGACGGCGTGATGTACGAGCGCTTCGCCGACGACGCGCTCTACAGCATCAACATCGCCAACCCGGTAACGGGCGCGCTGCTGCAAAGCTATAACTTTCAGTTCAGTCCGGTTTCATCGGCTGCGGGAAGCTACAAGAACAAGCAGACCATCCTTTCCTACGGACGCGGAACGGCAGTCGGCGCCATCACCACCATCGGCGGTCCCCAGCAGAATTTCGTGCAGACCTATTCGGTAACCAAGGTGGACGCGACTACATCGAGCAGCACAGTGCTTGGTTCGACCTTCGTCGTCCCGCCGCCAAACACGGGATCGAACATCACACCGTTTTATAACGGATTGACAGCTCCCAGCACCATTCCCGCTTCGGCCGTATCGGGCGCGACCACCACGGCCGGGCTTGACACCTACACGCAGCAGGCAATCGGCACTGCATCGACAGGCGAGGTCGTCTTCGCGGGGTCGCGTGAAGACAGCTTCTTCGCCGACGCTCCTGGGATTTTCGACCTGATCGACGCTCGCATTCTCGGTCCCGACGGACACGGCCAAACGGGCAACGGCGTGGACGGGTTCAAAGGCTACAACGTGCTCACGTATGCCATCCAGATTCCGCTCGCTAACCTTCCGGCGCCGGTCGCTTATAGCGACGCGTTCACCGGCGCATCGAACGGAGTAGGCATCTACGCTTCGGTAAGCCGCCAGCGCATCACACTGCGCAGCGCCTCCGGCGACAATTCCAACTCCGGTCCATGGATTCAGGTGAACCGTCTCGCCAATCCACTCTTCAACGAAGTGCTGGTTGCGATCCAGGACAAGGACAACTACAATCGCGACGTTCCCACCAACGACGCCGCGCGCTACGCCAAGTACGCCACCAACCCCGAAATCGCGTTATTGATCAACACCGTCTTCGGGCTCAACTTCGCCACGTCCGGCCGCACGGATCTCCAAGCGGTCTATATTCCGGACGTGCTGCGCGTGGACACGACTACCGGCGCAGTGCCATTGGTCGGCCAAGGCGGCAATCGCCTGAGCGGCCTCGGCGGCGACACCACCAACAGTCTCACCACCGGCATGGCGAAGTGGAGTGGCTGGCCGAACGGGCGTCGCTTGGGCGACGATGTGGTCGACATCGCGCTCACCGCTGTTGCCAGCGGCCCGACCTTCCAGTCCATTTTCCTGCTGGGCGACAACGTCAACGCCAACGACCAGACCTACAACTTCGTGTTCCCGTACGCCGCTACGCCAAATGCCGGCACGAAGAACTCGAAGGACCAGGTTGGCGTCGTGGCCACCAACAACTAAGGACAGCCATGCGTCAGGCCATGTTTTCACAACCCAGGGTCCTGGCGCTGGTTGCGGTGCTGCTGATTGGGCCGGTTTCATTGCCGGCCCAGTCGAGGCGCCCGACCAGCGACGAAGAGATTGAGAAGGCTTCCGATATCGCGCGCGCGCATCCGGGCGATTCGGCCTGGTCGCGACTGGGCGATGCCTACATGCAGAAGGCGCGCGAAACGATGGATGTTTCCTACTACGCCCGTGCGGAGGCGTCGTACAAAAACTCCTTGGCGCTGAACGCGAACTACGCGAACGCGCTGGTTGGAATGGCGTGGGTATCGAGTGGCCGCCACGAGTTCGAGCAGAGCATCGAGTGGGCCAACCAGGCGCTGAAATCGGAGCCGGATCGGGCCGACGCCTACGGACTCCTCGGAGACGCCGCGACAGAAATGGGTGATTACGATTCCGCATTCGAGTCCTACCAGAAGATGCTCGACCTAAAGCCCGGAATCGCATCCTACAGCCGCTCGGCGCATTTACTATTCGTCACCGGCGGCTTCCAGAAAGCGACCCTGCTGATGACGAAGGCGATCGGCGCCGGCGCGGCGTACCCGGAAAACAAAGCCTGGTGCATCGCGCAGATGGCGTTATTGGACTTCGCGCAAGGCGGCTTTCTGCCCGCGGAGCAGCTTCTGAACCAGGGGCTGAAAGAAACGCCGAACAACTATCACCTACTCGCGGCGATGGGAAAGGTGAAGGCCGCGGAGAAAGACTACAGGGCCGCGATCGAATTCTACAAGAGGGCCGAAGCCATCGTGCCGCAGCACGACGTGGTGGTTGCGCTCGGCGATCTGTACACGCTGCAGGGCCGCGCCGAAGAGGCCGCCAAACAATATGCGCTGGTGGATTTCATTCGAAAGCTGAACAAAGCCAACGGCGTGACCGGCGATCTGCAAATGGCACAATTTCTGGCCGATCATGATCGCGATTTGCCGGAAGCTTTGCGGCTGGCCGAAGCCGAGTACAAAACGCGTCCCACGGTTTATGGCGCCGATACGCTCGCCTGGTGCTATTACAAGAATGGGCGAATTTCCGAAGCGCGGAAGTACAGCTCGAAAGCGATGAGACTGCAGACTCCCGAAGCGTTGTTCTCGTATCATCGCGGCATGATCCTGGCGAAGGCGGGAGATATCGCCGGTGCCCGCAAGGCGTTGTATCAAGCGCTGAGCCAGAATCCGTATTTCGATCCGCTCGGCGCGGCCGTTGCGATGGAGAAGGTGCAGGAACTCGGTTCAGCGGCCGTGAGCGCCCGCTAGGGTACCGGGCCCGGGCTGGTAGCTGCAGCGCGGGTCCGACTCGAGATAGTCGCCCGTCAAGGCGTACGCACGCGCACGCGATCCGCCGCAGATCTTGTGAAATTCGCAGACCGCGCAATTGCCGTGTCTGGCATCGGGATCGCGCAGGCTGCGGAAGAGCGCGGAATTCTGGTAGACGTCGACCAGGGAATCGGAACGCACGTTTCCGCCGGAGACAGGAAGAAAACCGCTGGGATAAATGTCGCCGGTGTTAGAGATGAACAGAAAACCGCTGCCATCGCTCACCGCGCTGGTGCGCCAAAGCATCCGGCCGTTGGCGCCGCCGCGTCCGCCATGCTCGGCGATCAGACGCTGGGCGATATAGCGGCGATAGTGCAGAGCCTCCGTAGTCTTGACCTCGAACGGCGCGACCTTCGAGATCTCAAATAGGAACGCGAACACCTTCTCGTACTCTTGCGCGGTCAAGTCGTCCTGGTCGGCCGCGCAGCCCGCGCGCACTGGGAAGAATAAGCTCCACATTTTGGCCTGAACCTCGGCCACCTGCTCGGCGATATGCCCGAGCGTCCCGAGATTGCCGCGCGTCACAGTGGTGTGGACTTGCGTCTCCAGACTGATCTCCCGCGCCTGCCGCAGCGCAAAAAGCGCACGCTCGTAGGTCCCCTCAACGCCCCGTAGACGGTCCTGGGTTGGGGCATCAGGCCCATCCAAGCTCATCGCCATGCGCGAGATCCCGCATTGCTGGAATCTCGAAACCGCCTCAGCGGTCAGCAAAGGTGTAGGGCTGGGAGTGATGTTCGTGCGGAGTCCGGTTGAGACACTGTAGCGGGCGAGATCGAAAAGATCGGGCCGCTTCAGCGGATCTCCGCCGCTCAAAACCAGTAAAGGATTACCGAACTCCTTGACCTGGTTGAGCAAATCGAATCCCTCCGCGGTGGTCAGCTCGAGCGGGTCGGGATCCGTTCGCACCGAGTCGCGGCAACAATTGCAGCTCAAATCGCAAGCTTTGGTTACTTCCCAAATCACCAACAACGGGGATTGGCTAAAGTCCATAGATCACCGATCTGAGCGGTGATGCACGTTCCAGACCACGGCCGTATTCAGGCGCGACGGCGAGCGAGCCAAAGCATAACGACTCCGAACGCCAACATTGCGGCGCCGGCATACAGATTGATGTTCGCGGTATCGAGCGGGGCGCGCGCCGTGCTGAGCAAGCCCGTGGCGATGACGATAGCGCCGACGATTGCGAAAAAAGCTCCGATGGATACCCGCAGATCGCTCATATCACCAGAAGAGAAGATTCAACCCGATCAATGCGACGCAGACCACGGCGGCGAGCGGAAGCGGCCGCTTGTACCACGGCAGATCGGGATCATGAGGAATCCTGGTCAATCCATAAACCAGGTTGCGAAGCTCGATGTCGGGCTTCGCATGCGAGGCGAGACTCACTAGGATCGTCACGACAAAGCATGAGGACCAGGCCAGAATCGCGATCCAGAAGTTTTGTGCCATGGTCGAGGGGAAGACGTGCAGCGTGGAACCGAGCCATCCGCCTTTGTTTTCGGCAACTGTGAGCCCGTGTGTTACCGCGGCCGCGAGTGTCCCCGCCAGTAAGCCCGAGAACGCTCCATGGCCAGTGGCGCGCTTCCAGAACATGCCGAGCAGAAACGTCGCAAACAGCGGCGCGTTGACGAATCCGAAGACGAGCTGGAGAAAATCCATGATGTTGTTGAAGTGCGTGGCCAGATAGGCGGTCGCGATCGAGAGGGCGACGCCCACAACGGTAGTAACTCGCGCGACTTTCAGATAGTGCGAGTCCGGCGCGTCCCTGCGGATGTGTCCCTGGTAGAGATCGTACGTCCAGACAGTGTTGAACGCCGTTACGTTGCCCGCCATGCCCGACATGAACGACGCCATAAGGGCGGTGAGGCCGACGCCGAGGAGGCCCGATGGATAAAACTGTGCCATTAATGTCGTCAGCACGAGATCGTAGTTGGGCCCGCCATCGGGCTTGAGCGGGATCGCGTAGCCGACGGCCATTTTCGACAACGCCAGCGCCGCGATGCCCGGCACAATCACCACGAAAGGCATCACCATCTTGGGAAACGCCGCAATCAGCGGCGTGCGCCGCGCCGCCGACATCGAGTCCGCCGCCATGGCGCGTTGGACCACCAGAAAATCCGTGCACCAATAGCCAAACGACAAAACGAACCCAAGTCCGGCGATTAAGCCGAACACCTCCACTCCCATCGGATTCTCGGAGGCGCCGCGGACGAACTTCCAGGTATGCGTCATGACGGCGGGAAGTCGGGCAGCCACACCGCTCCAGCCGCCCGCACGAGCGACTGCGAGAATCGCGAGCGGCGAGAACCCAAGCACGATCAGAAAGAACTGCAACACCTCGTTGTAAATCGCGCTAGTGAGCCCACCGAGAAACGTGTAAACCAGAACGATCGCGGCCGAAAGCAGAACCGACGCGGTAAAACTCCATCCAAGTACCAGTTCGAACAGCAGCCCGAGCGCGTACATCGAGATGCCCGAGGAAAAGATCGTCATTACCGCGAAAGTAATCGCGTTCAGCGCCCGAGTCTTCTCGTCGAACCGCAGCCGCAGATATTCCGGAACACTACGCGCGCGGCTCCCGTAGTAAAAGGGCATCATGAAAACGCCGACGAAAAGCATCGCGGGAACGGCGCCGATCCAATAGAAATGCGCCGTCATGATGCCGTACTTCGCGCCCGATGCGCACATTCCGATCACTTCCTGCGCGCCCAGATTGGCCGCGATGAATGCGAGGCTCGTAATCCAAACCGGGACCGAGCGGCCGGATGTCAGGAAATCTTCAGACGTCGAGACGCGCTGACGGATAAACCAGCCGATTCCGAGCACGAACGCAAAGTAAAGCGCGAGGATGATGTAGTCGACCGGCGCGAGCGTCATCTGCGCCTATTGAGCGGCCGCGGCGGCGAGTGGCTTACGCAGGCTAAAGAACATTGCCGCCGCGGCAATCTGCGCAGCGATGCCGAAGATCACCAGAGCGGTAATGGAATGATCGTAGAGTATCCCCATGAGGGCGCTACCAAGAAACCATGCAACGCCGTAAACACCGTTGAACGCGCCGAAGGCGGTGCCGCGCTTGTTCATTGAGACCACCTGCGCGATGCCCGATCGCAGCGTCGCGTCCTGAACGCCTAGCCCGGTGCCCCAGCACACTACTCCCGCAACCGCCCACTTAAAGCCGCCCAAAAAACCGAGCGGCAGCGCTAGCAGAGAAATGAGAATCCCGAGGGAGAGCATCGCAATGCCAAAACGGTCGTACAGTCTCCCGAAAATCATCGCGGTGATGCCGTTTACAGCCATCGCGACCGCATACAACAAGGGAATCACGGCGGGCTGCGTAAGGGCCGTCTTTTCGAAATGGTAGGAGAGCAATGGAAAATCCACGAATCCCAATGCGAGCATACCGGCTGCGGCAACGTACATCCAGAAGACGCGAGGCAGCGTCTGCTGTTTCGTTTGGCGGGGCGCCGAGGCACCGGCTTGGGGGAAAAAGAATCGGGCGGTTAATAGTGCAATCAGCGCGCCGGCCGCGGGAATAGCCAGGCGCAGGAAAGCCGGTCCAAAATGCTGTGTGCGTGCCACTGCGGCAAACATGAGCAGGGGACCCAGCACGGCGCCCGTCTGATCCATGGCCGCATGCAATCCGAATCCCCAGCCGTGCCCGACCTTACCCGTGGCCTCCGAAAGCAACACGTCGCGAGCCGGGCCGCGCAGGCTCTTGCCGGTCCGCTCGGCGACCACCAGCAGCGCCGCCATCTGCCAATTGCCCGCAAACGCCATGGCAGGAACGACCAGCATGTTGACGAAATATCCGAAAATCGCGATGGTCCAGTAGGCGCGCGTGCGATCGGCGAGTTTGCCAGAGAAGAAGCGTAGGCTGGCGGCCATCATTTCGCCCAGGCCGGCGATCAAGCCCACTTCGGTGGCATTCGCGCCCAAGTCCTTGAGAAACGGGCCCACGATGCTGTGGGCGCCCTCGTAGGTCATGTCGGCGAAGAGACTCACGATACCCAGGCACACGATGAAGCGGAGCGCCTGCTTGCGTTCCTCGCTGGCTACCGTAGTAGTGCTCAACTGGTCAGCCTTCGCCAGTCAACGTCTCCACTACCGAGAGCACACCCAGGACGAGGAGCAGGCTCACGGCTGCATATCGAATCGCTTTGGGAGATAGATGCTGCTGGATCCATCCGCGAACGCCCGCGCCCACCGACGCAGCCAGCGCGCCTTTCGTGGCCATCGCGCTGACGGCTCCGCACCAGACCATGAGCGGGGCTCCGAATCGTGCAGCCATGGTGGCGGCGGTGATTTGTCCGACATCGCCCCATTCAGAGAAGAAAATCGCCGCGAACGAGACCAGTGCCGCGCGTGAAGCGGGGTAGTCTTCTTTCTTGATCTCACGCTTGTCGGGCTTGCGCCACAACGCGAAGGCGATGGCGAAAAAGTTGATGGTGGTCACTGCCGCTACCAGGATCGGCGGCAGCTTCGAGATCGCTTTACCCACCGCGACAGCCACGCCCATCTTGGCCATGAACGCGAGCACCATCCCGCACAGGATCGGCAGGGTCCGATAGCGCGTCGCGAGTACGCCGGTAGTGTAAAGCAGCTTGTCTCCTACGATCTCAGCGACAAAAACCGCGCCGTAGGTGGCGAAGAAAACAGCGAGCATCGGCTCACTTCCTCCCAGACCCTCAAGTTTGTCACAGCGATTCGCCCCGTGCACGGAGCGGCCGAACTACTTGATTTTCGCCCATGCGCAGGAGTTGCCGAAGGGTCCCGGATGGAGTTCTTTGCGATACCCGTTGAAGATCGTCCCGTTGGGAGAATCGTCACCCGGGACGCAACTGTAGAAGCCGCCGCCCATATCCGTACCGATCCGTGGTTTGTCTTTCGGATTAGAAGGACCGGTAGACGAGCCGGCTGCGTTTCCAGATGGATCGATGGGAGACCATACGCAGGTCTGGCCCATGAAATTGTAGCCGACCACTTTCCTGAAACCATCCACCGCGGTGCCAGATGGCGATTTGTCGCTCGCTATGCAGGCTCGAAAACCGCCGCCGACGTCGGCGCCGAGTGTTGGCTTCTTGCCGCTGGGATCGGACGCAGGCACGGAGTCCGCTTCCGGATCCACTCTCTGACGGATGAGCAAGTATGTCACTTGCTTCCGGGCGCAACCAAAATCTGATGGGCTAGATTCGGAGGGATGTGCACCACATCGCCTTCCGATGCCGTCGTTTTGGCACCCCCTTCGATGGACTACTGGTTGATCCTGCCGCCGACCACCACCGTTGCTTCACCGCTCTCAATCACCAGCAGCTCCGCTATAAACTCGTTCAGCTCTGCATCGCCGTTGCGGTCTTGATGCACCACGACAACCTGATAATCACTCGCATAATGCAGTTCGCCGGCGGCCCGTTGCTTGAGGTCAGCGCTTTTCCAGACGACAAATCCAGCAGGATCGTCGGCAAACAGCGGAGCGGGCGCGAGGAAAGCCGCAAGTAACCTCACAAATGTCTTGTAACGCCGACGTTATCACGAGTTAGAAGAACGATCGGATAAGTGGGTATGTGGCTCGTAAGTACAGAATGGATCTTCCGCCAGCGGATTCCCCGTCGCGCCAAACGCCCGAGCCCGTGAGCCGCCGCAGATGGCGTGGTACTCGCACACCCCGCAGCGCCCCTCGAAATGCGACGGATCGTGGAGCGCTTGGAATACGTCGGCATTGCGGTAGACATCGGCTAAGCGGTCGCGTCGTACATTGCCAGCCACCAGCGGCAGGAATCCAGCCGGACAAATGTCGCCAGTGTGCGATACGAACATGATGCCGTGGCCGTCGCGAATGCCGAATCCGCGGTAAGCCGTGGAGCGCTTGATCTGATCGCCGGTAAGTCCCGCGGCGCGCATCCGCTCCAACGCAACACGCCGATAGGAGGGTGCCTCGGTGGTCGCAACCGTGAATGGCGATACCACCGATGTCTCATGAATCCAGCTCATGAGCCCTTCGCCCTCTTCGGCCGAAAGCGGCTGCAAGACTTTTCCCCGTCCGACGGAAATCAGGAAGAACAAGCTCCAGCGCGATACGCCGAATGGCTTGAGCAGTTCATAAATCGCCGGAACATCACTGGCCGTCTCCGCCGCAACCAGTGTGTTGACCTGCAAAGGCATTTTGAGTTCCTGGGCCCAGCGGATGGCTTGCATGGTGCGATCGAATGTACCCGGGACGCCGCGGATGGAATCGTGCCGCTCTGGCGTCGAGCCGTCCAGACTCAGGCCCAGGCCTTCTACGCCATGCTGCTGCAATCGGACCAGCACCTCGCGGGTCAATGAAGGGCTCGCGGCGGGCGTTATCGAAACGCCGATCCCTAATCGCCGGGCTTCGTCGATCAACTCGTAGAGATCAGCCCGGTTGAGCGGATCGCCGCCGGTCAGAATCAACTGCGGGAGCGGATCGCCGAAATCGCCGAGTTGCTTGAGCAGCGCGACACCTTCGTCGAAAGTTAGTTCATCCGGGGCGGCGTCAGGCATCGCAGACGCGCGGCAATGGCGACAGGCAAGCGGACAGGCCTGCGTCATCTCCCAATAAACGTTCAGTGGCGTTTGCGCGTAATCGCGAGGCTTATGATGCGGGGAGCCAATGTGATGCAACATTGGAGCTGGCATATCGTACGCCAAGGCACGCATGGTTCCACTTGTTGATTTGGAAGTCGAAAACAGCCCACTTGGCCGAGCGGTTACTCCAATTGGGTGTAGCCTACACCCACAAGTCGTCAGACGCTGGAGTTTGCGAAGCTGATGACCGAGCGGAGCTTTCCGTCCGGTTGCAAGACGAACATACTGGTCCCGCTCATACGCTCGACGCCGTCGCTCGCGCAGGCACTCCAATCGGCCAGAACCGACCCCTGGCAATGCCGAATGGAGCCTTTCCTCTTCAATCCGATGCCGGGCATGAAGCGTTGCGACGCGCCCGCGTGAGCAGTGAGATCTTCCAGGCCCTCAAGATTGCCGAAGCGGTCGCGAAAAGAAACGCCCGGCGCCGCGACGCTGGAAAATGCCTCGGCTCGCAATTGATTTTCGGGAATCGCCCACGCCCGGAACCAGCCGTCGACCACGTCCTTGGCATTCGCGTATACTTCGTTCGCTACCGCGTTGCTGAACAGCGACAACTGGAAGCGCCATCCCTGGACATGTTCGTCGCGCACTACGGCATCGGAGAGCTCGTGCGTCAAGTGAAGACGCGTTCCCTGCTCGTCCGGCTCGAGCCGAATGGTCACGCGCGAGCTTCCTGACGGGATCGGCTTGCCGCTGACGAACCCGTAGGTGAACACGATGCGCTCCGGCGCGCGTACTTCCAAGACTTCGCCCGCCGACTCGATTCCATTAGCGTGGCGGATGTAGACCCGGCCGCCGGGTTTTGGATCGATATTCGAGCCGGCGCCCCACCACGCCGCCCAGCGCGCGCTGTCGGTGAAGAAGCGAAACACGGTCTCGGGCGTCGCGCGGATGACGACGGTGCGGTCCAGTGTGTACGGCAGTTCTGACATGCTTCCCTCCTAGGCTCGCTTCTTACGCTTGCGCTTGGGCCTCGGTCCCCGGCGCGATTCTTCAAGCTCGGCTGCTAGCTTGAGCTTCCATAGCGCGTCACCCCACATGCTTTCGAGCATCCCGGCCGCCGGTCCAAAGGCTTCGCGCCGGGCGCGGTAGTACCTATTCCGCTGCTCGGCGCGCATTTCGACTAGACCCACGTCCATCAGCGCGCGTAGCTGCAGCGAAACCGCGCCGAAGGTCACGTCCGGCATGGCGCGATGGATGGCGCCGGCGCTTTGTTCCTCGCGCCAGACCAGCCGCAGGATCTCACGGCGGCGGGGCGAAGCGATCGCTTCCAGGACCGCGGGTTCCATTCGGATGTTAGTTTAGTTTAAACTAAACTATCTGTCAAGATCATACAGGCGTGTGATTTCTACTTGACGCCGAGCTGATCGAACAGAAAGCCCAAAACGTCCGTTTCCTGCGCCAGAAACTCGCTCAGCGCCGTTCCGATCCCGTGGCCGCTGTTGCTGCTGGTTCGCAGCAGCACCGGGTTCTTGGTCCCGCTGGCTTGCAGGCGCGCCGTCATCTTGCGCGAGTTCAGCGGATCGACGCGCGGGTCGTTCGCGCCGGTCAGGAACAGCACTGGCGGATAATTCGTGCCGTCGACCACATGATGGTAGGGCGAATAGGCGTACAGCGCCTGGAACTGATCCTTCTCTTTTGTAGTGCCGTACTCAGTGACGTTGAACGCTCCGTTCGGCTGCAGCTCCACGCGCAGCATGTCGTAGATGCCGACGTGCGAGACCACCGCGCCGAATAGATCGGGATGCTGCACTAACTCCGCGCCCATCAGCAATCCACCGTTGCTGCCGCCCTCGATCCCAAGCTTCGCCACAGTAGTGTACTTATGGTCGATCAGATAATGCGCGCACGCCGCGAAGTCATCGAAGACGTTCTGCTTCTTAGTGAACATCCCGGCGCGATGCCAGTCCTCGCCGTACTCCCCGCCGCCTCGCAGATTGGCGACCGCCAGAAGGAAGCCATGATCGAGCAGAATCCTGCGCCAAAGCGAATAATTCGGCGTGACGCTGACATCATAGCCGCCGTAGCCGGTGAGCAACGCGGGATTCTTGCCGTCGAGCTTGGTGCCCTTGCGCATGATGATGCTGAGCGGCACCCGCGTACCATCCTTGGAAATAGCGAAGGCGCGGACGACTTCGGTGTCCGAGAAATCAGCCGCGCCCGTCTCGGCTAACGCGGTGCGGGCCGCAGTCTTCGTATTCGGATCGTAACGGAACCATGCGGGCGGGGTCAGGAAACTGGTGTTATCGAAGAGCAGCGAGCCGTCGTTCGAAACGGCCATGTCGTCCACCGCCGAGACCGGCAACAATGGCACCGTTCCGAGCGCCAGGCCGTTGGCATCGAAAGCACGGATCTGAGAGGGTCCGCCGGTTTGATCGAGCACGAAAAGATTCTTCCCGGCCGGGAGGAAATCCTGGATTGCGACGCGGCTCTCCGGCACGATGGTCTTCGCCTCGCCGATGCTGGGATGATCGGTCGTTGTTTTTAGAATCTTCCCGCGCGACGCGCTGGCGTGGGACAGCATGTAGAGCGAGCCGCCCGCGCCGAACTGGACGCTCGCCACCTGATCGGCGATCAGCGCGATCTGATGCCACACGCCATCCGGCCCAGTCAGGTAGTGCGCGACATCGCCGCCGTCGCCATTGGCCATCGCCGCGAGCGTATATCGCCCGTCGTCGGAAGCGTGCAATTGGATTTCAGCGATGCGTGGAAAGCCCTTGCCGAGTGCATAAGTGTCACTCTTTGTATCGGCGCCTAGCCGGTGAAAATAGACCTGCTGGAAGAAACTCAGATCCGCGGCCGGACGCTCGCCCTGGCGCGGGTAGCGAGTGTAGTAGAAGCCGGATGCATCGGCGTTCCACGCCAGACTTCCTCCCGCAGTGCCCCCATTGACGCGTGGAACGGGCGCCCCGCTCTCCTTCCCGGTCGCGACATCGTACACGTGCACGTCGCCGCTCTCGCTGCCTCCCTTCGATAACGAGACGGCGACCAGTCTGCCATCGTGCGACGGAACGTAAAAATCGATTTCCGTCCCGCCCGAGGGATCGAGCTGATTCGGATCGAGCACCACGCGCTCGGACTGCGGGTCGTCAGGCGATTTCAGCGCGACCAGCAGCGGCTGCTCCTTGGGCGGCTGCCGTTTCAACGCGAAGATCGTGCCCCCGGATGCGTGAAGCTGGGAATACCGTGGCGAGGGCTGCGAGTAGAGCTCCTTCAGTTGGTCAGCAATCGCCGCCCGCATGGGAAGCGCGTCGAGAAACTTGCGGGCATAGCGATTCTGGGCGTCGCTCCAGGCGCGCACCGCTGGATCCGATCCATCCTCCAGCCACCGGTAGTCGTCGATGACGGAGGTGCCATAGTAGACGTCGGTAACAGGCTTCTTGGGTGTCGCGGGCGGCTGCGCCAATGCTGTGACAGCCATCGTCAAAAGGGCGATGCGAATCCAGGCTCTATCCACGTCGCTATTTTACAAGCTATCCTGTTTGCGCAGAACCCCATTACCGGTGGGCGAGGAAAAATCCAGCTATATTGAATGTGCTTGCGGAATATTGGCCGATTCGCGTTGTTTCTTGTGCTGGCGATCCCGGCGGCCGCCCAGCAAAAGGTGGTCACGGTTCCGATCGGCGGTGTGATCCATCCCATCACCGTCGACATCGTGAAGGACGCTATCGCGCAGGCGCAAAGTGAGCACGCCGAGCTGCTCCTGGTCGAGATCAACACGCCGGGCGGGCTGCTCGATGCCACGCGCGAGATCATCCAGGAGTTCGATGCGTCGCCGGTTCCCGTAGTCACTTACGTGACGCCCAGTGGCGCGCGCGCGGCATCGGCCGGATTTTTCATCTTGGAAGCCGGTGACATCGCGGCTATGGCGCCCGGAAGCAACACTGGCGCGGCATCTCCGGTTCTACTCAACGGCCAGATGGACGACACCATGCGGAAGAAGGTGGAGAACGATGCCGCAGCTCTGCTCCGCAGCATGACGTCACGCCGCGGCCGCAACAGCGCTCTCGCCGAACAAACTGTCCGCGACGCCAAAGCGTTCACGGAAAAAGAAGCGCTCGATCAGAAGCTGATCGAAATCGTCGCGTCCAGCCCGCAGGATCTGTTCCGGCAGCTGGACGGTCGTGAAATCACGCGCTGGGACGGGCGCAAGCAGACGCTGCATCTTTCCTCCGTCACAGTGACCGAGGCTGGCCAGACTCTACGCGAGCGCATCATGGCCGCCATCGCTGACCCCAATATCGGCTTCATCCTGATGGTGCTGGGTGCGCTCGGAGTCTACCTCGAATTCACCTCGCCCGGGTTGATCTTTCCGGGAGTGCTGGGCGGCATTCTGCTCTTACTCGGTCTTTCCTCTCTCTCGATCCTGCCGATCAACTGGGTGGGCGTGGCGCTTTTGCTGCTGGCCGTTACGCTATTCGTGCTGGAAGCCAAGTTCACCTCGCATGGGATTCTGGGCATCGGCGGCACTGTGTCGATGATCCTGGGCGCGCTGCTTCTAGTCAACGGACCGCCCGAAGTACGCATCCATCTGCTCACTGCGCTTGCAGTCTCGATTCCGTTCGCCTTAATCACGCTTTTCCTGGTGACCATCGTCGTCCGCGCGCGCCGCGGCAAGGTGCTCACGGGGTCAAGCGGGATGATCGGCGAGATCGGCGTCAGCCGCACTGCGTTAGAGCCGGAGGGCCAAATCCTGGTGCATGGCGAGTATTGGGATGCCGTGGCATCCAGCAACGTCCCGGCGGGCGCGCACGTCCGAGTCAAAGCAGTGTCAGGCTTGAAGTTACTGGTCGACCCGGTTTAGTTCGGACGCCCCCAAATCTGCGACACTGGCGGGCGGGAATAAAATCGCCGTTCAAGCAGTCCTTGTAGTGGATGCTTTGTCTGAATGATAGTCCCAGCGGCGCAAGAACGGCTTTTTTTGTCGGAACAGAACAAATTGGCGCAGTTCGAGTTTCTGGTGATGCCTCACCGCAAAGCCGCCTACAACCTGGCGCGCTGGCTGACGCGGAACGACCATGACGCCGAAGACGTGGTGCAGGAAGCCTTCCTGCGGGCTTTCCGATTCTTCGACGGCTTCCATGGAGGCGACAGCAAAGCCTGGCTGCTCACCATTGTGCGTAACGCCTGCCACACCTGGATGCAGCAGAATCGCAAGCTCACGCTCGACGAAGATATGGGCGAGTACGAGGCCGCCGAACCGAGCCCGGAGACCGTGGTGATTGAAAACGTCGATCGCGAGGCGCTGCGCCGGGCCATCGAGGAGCTGCCGCCGGAATTTCGTGAGGCCATCGTGCTGCGCGAGTTGGAAGGGCTGTCGTATAAGGAAATTGGCGCGGTCACCGGCGTGCCCGTGGGAACCGTGATGTCGAGGCTGGCGCGGGCGCGCGGGCGATTGGCGAAAGCGCTCGGAGAACGCAAAGCGGGAGGTGCGGTGTGACTTGCGATGACGCCCGCAGGCTGCTGACTGCGTACGTGGATGCCGAGCTGGATGTGGCGCACAACATGGACATCGAGAAACATCTCGAGACGTGCCCGGTCTGCGCGCGCATCGTGGAAAATCAGGAACGTCTGCACTCGGCAATTCAAGCGAGCGACCTTTCTTACGAACCGCCTCCGGCGCTCGATGCGCGGGTTAACGCGATGTTGCGCGGATCGGTGAAGCCGGCGGCACGGCCGAGGATGGTCTGGCCGTGGATCGCGGCTGCGGCGGCGATCCTGCTGGCCTTGGTTTTCGCTGGACGACTATCCGTCGGGCGCCCGCAGGCATCGGAAACGCTGATCGCGCAGGAAGTTCTGGACAGCCATTTACGTTCCTTGATGCCGGGACACCTCACCGACGTCGAGTCATCCGACCGTCACACCGTGAAGCCCTGGTTCGACGGCAAGATCGATTTCGCGCCGCCGGTGGTGGACTTCGCCTCCGACGGCTTCCCGCTGGCCGGCGGCCGCCTGGATTCCATCTCCGGCCGGGTAGTAGCAGCGCTGGTGTACCGGCGCAACAAGCATCTGATCAACGTCTATATCTGGCCATCGCCGGCACCCGATTCGCCGCCCGCCGCCGCCACGTTGCAGGGTTACAATTTGCTGCATTGGACGCAAGGGAGCTTCGCGTGGTGGATGAGCTCGGACCTGAACGCTGACGAGTTGGGGCAGCTCGGCGCGCACTTGCGGCAAAGCGCGCGCTAAAAGCGCTTTACTTCCGTGACCGGCAGGTTCAACCGGTAGTGTGCAATCCCTTCTGGTGTCAGCAGGTCGAAAGATCCCCCGATGCTCGGCGGTCCATCTTGGCCGCCGAGGAATGTGACGGAACGTTCGCCGATCTGCCCGCCGTCGATATGCGTCGTCTCGGGATGAGTCCAGGTCCAGGTTCCCGATTCGAGCTTGGTCGGCGAGCCTATAGCGAATCGCATGTTGACGCTCAACGTCGACGAGCTATCGCTGATCGCGGTCTGCACCGACAGATGGTCGCCATCGCGCATGCCGCGCACCGAGAGGAGCTTGAAGTAGGACAAGTCCTGATCGCCGGAGACGTCCTGAACCACGCTGCGGTGGAAACCGCAGCAAGCGGTGAAGACAAGAAGGGCACAGCAGAACCGGCGAAGCATGCTTCCCTTATACAACGGAAAGACGACGCCCCGCGCGTACGATTCCGCTAATGTCCCGCGGCTACGGCAGCAACGCTGGTGACGACAAGCGTCAGCAATGTGCCATCGGTTCGGTTCGTATTGGAATCTTCCGTACCGACGGTAGTCACAATTCCAGCGGTGGAGTCCACATTGATGGTTGAGTTTTGAAATGGCCCGTTTGGACCGTCGCTGTGCTGGAACAGCAGCGTCAATTGTGTCGCCTGCCGGGTTGCGCCGGAGCAGGTGGTGGACCCGTCTGTTTGCTTCATTTGGTTCCCTTCGCCCGAGCCGTAAAAGGCAGCCAGCGTCTTTCCGTTTTGCGAGATGGTGACGCGTTGGTTGGTGTTCCCGGTTGCGACACAGCTGAGCTGATAGTTGGAATCGGCGGCAATCTTGACATTGAGGGGGTTGGATTGGGACATGAACAGACCTCCGGTGTTGTGGTGTTTCGTGGATCCCTGACGAAAACCGACGGGCGTGGAGGCTCCACGCGGGTGGGATGGCTCAGTATAGGCTTAGCGATTCAGGATTG
>Ga0335078_10001452_pt1 | contig 35751 bp, 33 predicted proteins | sample Lox_Sample_32_FD_206711 | JGI IMG/M metagenome (GOLD analysis project Ga0335078, IMG submission 206711) | Soil microbial communities from Loxahatchee National Wildlife Refuge, Florida, United States - Lox_Sample_3.2 | ecosystem: Environmental > Terrestrial > Soil > Wetlands | place: USA...
GGCGGCCGGCCTGCGCCGCCGGGCGATGCTCTGCTGATCAGGTCCGCAGCGCCTGATTGGGGTCGATGCCCGCGGCGAATCGGGCGGGAAGATAGCTGGCTGCCGCGGCCACCAGGGCCAGGAACACGAGCGCCCCGGCGAAAACCAGCGGGTCGGTGGCGCTGACGTGAACCAAGGCTGCGGCCACCACGCGCGTGACGGCGAGCGAAGCGACCGCGCCGGCGGCAAGGCCAATCAGAGCCAGCGCCATGCCCTGCCTGACGACCATGCCGACCACGTCACCGGGGCGGGCGCCGAGGGCGATGCGAATGCCGATCTCGCGCCGGCGTTCGGCGACGGCATAGGCCATCACCCCGTACAGCCCAAGCGCCGCCAGCAGCAGCGCCACCCCGCCCAGCACGGCGAGCATGGTGGCCGCCAGTCTCTCGGTGAAAAGCGCGGCGTTGATGTAGTCCGCCATGGGCATCGAGTCAAAAACGCCGGCGTCGGGATCGAGCGAGCGCACGGCGCGGCGCAGCGGCTCGACCGCCTGCTCCGGGTCGCCGGCGGACCGCACGTAAAGCGAAATCCCCATGTCCTCGCGGTAGACCTGGCGGAAGGGCACGTAGAAATACGGCTGCACCGCTTCATTCGGTCTCCGGTTGCTGTCCTGGACCACGCCCACCACGTCGAACCAGCGGCCCCAGCCGCGCACTCGCTGGCCGATCGGGTAACGGCCGCCGAAGAAGCGCTGGGCGAAAGTCCGGCTCACGATCATCACCGGGGCCGATTTCTCGTCGTCGTGTTCGGTGAAGTCGCGGCCTTCGATGATCGGAATCCGCAGCAGGCTGAAATAGCCCGGCGCCACCACGTTCCGATAGATTTTCATGTTCTCGCTAGGACCGGGTACATAGCCTTGAATTTGCAGGTCCTCCCACCAGGAGCCGGCGAATCCGAGAGGAACGTGCTGCGCGTAGGTGGCCGCCGTTACGCCCGGCTGCGAGAGCAGGCGTTCGCGCAACCTTTCGGCAAACAGCTTTCGCTCCGCAGCCGAGTACCCGTTCAGGTACAGGTGCGAGACCAGCACGTTGTTCGGATCGAGGCCCGGGTCGATGCGGCGGGCAGCCTGGAAGCTGCGCGCGAACAGGCCCGCGCTGATCACGGCGACCAGAGCCAGGGCGACTTCGGAAACCACCAGCAGCCGCTGCATGCGGTGTGAGCTGGCGGCGCCGCTGCCGCCGCGGCCGTCTTCTTTCAAAGCGTTGTTCAGATTGACGCGAGCCATGTGCCAGGCAGGTGCGATGCCGGACAAAGTGCACGCCATCAAGCACAACAGGAAGGTGAAGGCCACAACATCCGCGTTGAGCGGGATATCCAGTGCGAGCGGGAGGCCGCTGGGCGGCACCATGCCGGGCAGCGATTGGCTGAACCACGAAGTCGCGGGCACAGCCAGCAGGCCTCCCAGCAGCGCCAGCACCAGGTTTTCGCTGAGCAGTTGGCGCACCAGGCGGCCGCGGCCAGCGCCCACCGCCATGCGCACGCTGAACTCTCTCTGGCGGGCGGTGGAGCGCGCCAGCAGCAGGTTGGCGACGTTGGCGCAGACGATCAACAGGACCACGCCGCAGACCGCCATCAGGATCATCAGCGGCGCGAGCAGCGTCGACGGTGCGGTGAAGTGGCTTTTCCAGCAGGGCAGCACCGTGGAACTGATCCCGCGATCGTGATCCGGGTCCGCCTCAGCCAGGTGGCGCGCCACGGCTTGAATTTCAGCGCAAGCCTGCTCCAGGGAGACGCCCGGCCGCAGGCGCGCGAAGCCAAGGAGCTGTCGCGTTCCGCGATCGGTGAGCGACCATTCCTGCAACACATTGAGCCGTGCGCCCATGGTCACCGGAACCCACAGGTTTAACGCCAGCACCGACGTCGAGCCGAGGAAGGACGCCGGGGTCACACCCACGATGGTCAATTGCTGCCGGTTCACCCGCAGCTGGGTGCCGATCACGGCAGGATCGGCGTTGAAGCGGCGCCGCCAGAGGCGTTCGCTGATGACCACCACCGGGTATGCGCCCTGCTTGTCGCCGTACTCCTCGGGCGTGAACGTCCGGCCGATAAGCGGCTTGATGCCGAGCACGGAAAAATAATTGCCGGTAACCAATTCGCCCCAGACGCGCTCCGCATGAACGTCCTGGCCGACGCTGAAAGGGGCCTCGAAGCTCGACCCGGCCAGGCCGCTGATCGTCTTCAGGTGGTCACGGTAGTCCACGTAGTCCGGGTAAGACATCGGAAGCGCGTCGCCGTTCGGCGCCATGGACTCGAAGGCGACCAGGCTCGCGGGATCGCTGACGCCCGGCACGGGATGCAGAATCACTCCGTCGATCCAACTGAAGACCGTGGAATTGGCGGCGATACCCGCGGCCAGCGTCAACACCGCAATCAGCGTGAAGCCCGGGCTCCTCAAGGCCATACGGAAACCGAAGCGGAAGTCCTGAACGAGAGTTCGCACGACAGGACGAAGGGCAATTGTGATGCCAACCTGGCTGGCCCCATCCGCATCGCCAGTTCGCCGGCGGGACGGTAAAATGGCTCAGCAGGCGTTCGAAACTGGGACGGGCTGTGCGAAGTTGAACGGGCCAAGCGCCATTTTCAAAGAAATACCGGCACCGCGAACGGCCCGAGAGGCGCCCGGGAAGGTCCTAAATGGGTGAGACACGGCAACGCGAGGCGAGCAGTCTGGTGGCCGCGGTGAGATCCAAATCCGCAACCAGCAAACCTTCCTGCCCGTAGGGTTGATAGCATTGTACGGTCCCATCCGGACGAGCGATTGCCGACGTGATGCCTACTCCTTCGCTGGCGTAATTCACCGACGCGAAATAGCACGTATTCTCCGCGGCACGGCACAGAATTGCCTTTTCGTGGAAGGTGTTGGCGGGATCGGCGAACGCTTGAGGACGATAAGATCCGGGCTCGGCGATATGAGCGGCTGGATGAAACACCACCTGCGCGCCGCGGCGCGCTGCCCAGCGCACGGTCTCCGGATAGCGCCAGCCTTCATGACAAATCACCACGCCGAATGTCATCGGCCCGGCGGTAAAGACGCGGCGCCCGTCCCCAAGGGCCGGATAGGTGCCTTCCTCGGACGGGTCGATTTGCCCCTTGTCCTGCCACCCGGCGACCGTGCCGTCCGGATTGATTACGCACGCGGTGATCTGCAAGCCGCGGTTGGTGATGCGCTCCGTGCCGAGGATAGCCGCGATGCCGTGAGCCCGGGCCGCATGAGCCACATCAGCCCATGCGCGTTCAAGGAACGCGGCGTCGGGCGGCGGCGTTGCCGTGCCGGGCCATCGATATCCCGGGATAAAGCACTCGGGAAAGCAGAGAACCATCGCGCCGCGAAGACTCGCCTCTTCCATCGCCGATGCCGCAAGGCTGACGGACTCATCGGGTGTCGCAGCTGCGCGGATATTGGCTAGGGCAATGCGAACTGTGCTCACGGCGGCGCTTCTCGCTCCGAGGGCCATGCTGCGGTTTGCGGTCGGCAGCGGATGGCGCGAATTGCGTTCTTCCCAGTCTAACGTCTCCATCGCCAGCCGTTTTCGACAGACCCTTCCGGGGCCTGCTACCCGCGCTCCGGCGCTTACCCGGGCAGGGCATGCTTGCTGGAAGCAGCGTCTTTCAGGACGCGCTATGGAGAGTGTTTACATCGGATAGACTGGAAATGCCGCTTATGGACCTCGCCAAGATTCAACAGGAATTGCGCAACCAGGAGTTGGACGGCTGGTTGTTTTTCGATCACCACATGCGCGACCCGCTGGCGTACCGAGTGCTGGGGTTCGCGCCGCCGCGCACGCCGACACGCCGCTGGTATTACCTGATTCCCGCTGGTGGCGCGCCGCGCGGTCTCGAGCACCGCATCGAGCGCGGCATGACCGCCGCTCTACCGGGCGAGAAGCTGCTGTACTCCGGGTGGACCGAGCAGATCGCCTGCCTGCGCCAGATGACGGCCGGGTTGAAGCGCGTGGCCATGCAGTATTCGCCGCTCTGCGCCATCCCCTATGTGGCGATGGTGGATGCCGGCACGGTAGAGCTGATCGGCAGCATCGGGCCGGAGGTGGTGAGTTCGGCGGAATTGATTCAGGTGTTCGAAGCGCTCTGGACGCCGGCGCAGCTGGAATCGCACCTGGAAGCGGGGCGCAGGGTCGACAAGGTCCGCGCCGAGGCCTTCGCGCTGATCCGCGAGCGCACGCGCAACGGCGCGGCGCTGAGCGAAGTGGAAGTCAAGCACTTCATCCGGCGGAGCTTCGCGAAGTCCGGCCTGGTCACCGATCACGGCCCGATCGTGGGCGTGAACGCCAACTCGTCCGATCAGCACTATGAGCCGACCGAGGAAGTCACCGCTCCGATTCGCCCGGGCGACTGGGTGCTGCTCGATATGTGGGCGAAGCTCGACCAGCCGGAAGCGGTTTACTACGATATCACCTGGACCGGTTTCTGCGGCGATCGGCCGCCGCAGGAGATGTGCGACGTTTTTGCCGTGGTGACGGGCGCGCGCGACGCGGCCATCCGCCGCGTTCAACAGGCGGTTGCGGCGAAGCAGGAATTGCGCGGCTTCGAAGTGGACGACGCCAGCCGCGGCGTGATTTCTAGCGCCGGTTATGGCGAATACTTCGTGCATCGCACAGGCCATTCGATCGGCGTGGAAGTGCACGGGAACGGCGCCAACATGGACAACCTGGAAAATCACGACGAGCGGCGGGTGCTTCCCTGGACGTGTTTTTCGATTGAACCCGGCGTTTACCTGCCCCATTTCGGTGTGCGCTCTGAGATCGATCTGTTCGTGGGCGATGCCGATGCGCGCGTCACCGGCGAGATCCAGCGCGAAGTGCAGTTGCTCTAAGCCGCGGCTTGCGCCCCGAGTGTTCCGGCCGCGACCATCGCCCGGCAAATTCCGGCGCCGAGGGCCCGGGGAGAGGCTGTGCAAGCCGGCGGAAGATGGCGCCCGGCTTCACTTGGCGCGCGTCAATTCCTCGTTCGGCTTGAATTCGCCGCCGTTCAGGATGATCCCGAGCACCTCCCTGGAGCGGGTTTCGAATGCGCCTATTTTGTCGGGCGTCAGGTTGTTGTGATTCGATTCCACCATCGGGATGGCTTCCTTGGGGCCGGGTATCTGGTTAATGGCGATCCATACGCCGACCGGTGGAACAACGATGTCGATGAAGCCCATCGCGGCCAGTACGGGAGCTTGGATGCGCGAGGCGAAATTGACGGTATCGAAATAAAGCGCGGTCTCCATCACTTTGGGATTGGTGGAGTCCCAGTTCGGGTAGCCTGCCTTACGGCCGTGCAGATCGCCGTTGGAATCGGCGCCGGAAGGTTCGTCGACGATCACAGCCGTCACCTTCGGATTCAGACCCGCCGTCACCAGACTCTGGTGGCCTCCCATGCTGGTTCCCATGACGACGATGTTCTTGCCGTCCCAATCCGGGCGGGTGGCGATGTAATCGATCGCGCGCGAGTCACGCAGATACATGTTGAGAAAGTAGGACGTTTCGCGATCGGTGTTGCCGATCGCCTGGTATCCATTCGCCACTCCGGTGGCCTGGCTGGGCGGCAGGTCGTGCGAGTCCACGTTGAAGGCCAGCCAGCCTTCGGCCGCGCGGTCGGTTACCGTCGCCGTCTGCAGAGCGTGCACTCCGGCCCACTCGCAGATCACCAGCGCCGGAAACTTCCCTTCCCTGGCCGGCTTGGCGAGATAGCCCTGAACGTGAGAGCCGAGGCTGTCGAGCTTGACGGTGTAGAGTTCGACGCCCGGCTTGGCGTTTTCCGTGGGCGTAAGGACGGGATGGATCGGGATGGCGGCGAGGGCTTTGAGTTTACCGTCCCAAAAGGCGTCGAAATCGGCAGGCCGCGGCGCCGAAGGCGTCAACAGCGTCGGGGCGATCGCGGCGCCGAGGTGGATCGGAGGCGCCGGCCGAGCCTCCGTCTGAACCTCGACGTAAATCATGGCCGGCTCCCCCAGCGCGGTCTCGATCGTAGCGCTGCCGGAGGAAAGATCCAGCGCGCCCGCCGCGATGCTGTCGACGTTGTTCATCCTGATCACGTAAGGGTAGGCGCCGGCAGGGGTGGTGCTGCCCTGCGCCAGCGTCACCCGCCATCCTGCCTTCTCGCCCAGCGCGTAGATGCCGTTGGCGTGGAACGGCGTGAAGATCAGCTGCTGGGCCTGCGCCGCAAGAGCCGCACAGAAAAGCGCCGCAATGGCCGGCCTGGCGATCGAAGAGCAGAGCGAAGGGAAGAGAATGGGACGTTTCATAAGGCGGGCTGACGCGAGCCCGCCGGGGCCCGTCAGCGCCAACAGAATACCATTCTTCCCGGAATCTGTGTCACATCGCTCACCAGGCGGCCCGCACCAGCGATACTGCCTGGCGCGGCAGGGTGAAGGTGACGCTCGCCTTTCCATCGTGCGTTGACACCCATTCGGGCGGGCGGAGCAGCTGCAACTGACCGGCAGCTTCGAGGCGCGCATATTGTTCGCCGCTGGGCTGCTGGGGCGACCCCAAACGCAGCCAGGCCGTGTAAGCGTTGCTGTGCTCAGCGTCAATCCGATAATGATGCACCAACACGCGTCCGGCGGCGGCGGGAATGCCGGTCACGGTCAAAGTGACCGCGGCCGGCGGTGCCGCAATATCGTCATCGTGATAATTCCACACCAGGGCCGCGATCTCATGGGCGGAGCGGACGGCCAGGGCGTCAATCTGCGGCCGGGTGCGCACACCGGCGGCCACCAACTCATCCAGGGGGACCGCGCCCGGCGATTCCACGCGCACCCGATCGCCGCCGCGCCCAGCCATCATTCCCAGCATGCGGAAGAGGTTCAGCACCGGCTTGTCGATGCCATTGGTGGCCAGCGTGCGAAAGCCCGCGAAGTAGGGCTGGTGTTCGAACTCGAAGGCCCAGGTCAATACGCCCTCCAGATCGGAGTGTTCGCGATCGGCGAGTGCGAGCATAGCGCCCAGGGCAGCAGCCGTGTAAGCGGCATAGAGCGGGCCGTTGCGGTAGCCATTCTGCGGATGGGCGGCTGCCGAACACGCCGCGCAACCTTCCGGATCGGCCTCGCTAAGCACGATCGGCAGGCGGGCGAACGCGGCAAACTCGCTGACTACGCGCATGCCGGCGGCCACGTCCTGCAACTCGCGCGCCAGGCCCATCTGCACGTGATCGCCGATCATCTGCGGCTCGCCCTTGGCGTGGTAGGTGATGAAATCGAGCGGCGCGTGGGTGGCGGCGCAGTGCGCCAGAAACTGCCGCAGATAATCCGCCGCCTTGGGATTGCGCGGGCTGGTGGTGGCGGGACCGCCGACCCGCGCCGAAGGCAGCGCGCTCTTGACGGCCGCGGCCGCGTAATCGTAAAGCCGGTCATATTCGGCGGCCGTGCCCTTCCAGTAGCTGATATCGGGTTCATTCCACACCTCCCAATACCAGGTTTCGACCTGGCGGCGGCCGTAACGCCCGATCGAGTGCAGCACCCAGTTATGCACCAGCTCCCCCCAGCGGGCGTAATCTTTCGGAGCGTACGACCAGCCCTGACCGTCGTCCGGCGTCGGCCAGTTGCGCGCATACGGATGCGGATGAACCGACAGCGCCTCGGGCATGAAACCGATTTCGACGAAGGGCCGGGCGCCGGCGCGAACATACGTGTCGAAGATGCGATCAACGAGGGTCCAATCGTAGACCGGACGCCCCGAAGCGTCTTCCGTATACACGTTGGTCGATCCCCATTTGAGAGCCGCGGTTCCATCGCCGGTGCAGAGCAGGTGATGCACTCGGATATTGACGGGCGTCGGGCTGGAAGCGGCCAGCTCGCCCACCAGCTTGCGCCCATATTCCATGTAGGTGAAGTTCGGCTCGTCGTAGCCGAAGTAGGAGAAGATGGGCCGGAATGGGCCGAGGCGGGCGGTCCCGTCGATTCGGATCTCCGTCGAAGGCTGCGCGGAGGCCGGGGCGGAAAGCAGGGCTCCAAGAAAAATCGTTGCGAGCCTCATAGCCGTAAACACCCAAGGGTACTACAGAGGCGCGGCGCACCAGAACCAGCGCCGCGGCCACCAGCATGCCGGCAGTGCGGCGCCAGCGAATGGCAAAACCGGCACGCCAATAAAAACGGGCGGCCGGCGCTTTCCGCGCGGGCCGCCCGTCTGTGGTGCGGGTGGATGGGTGACTAGAATCGTGTGGCCACGGGACGCAGCGGCGTGGGGAACCGCACCGGCGACTCGGCGCGATCCATCGGCTTCTCGAGAACCAGCGAGCGCAGACCCGGCATTCCGGCCGAAGCGCCGCGATGGCTCTTGTCGGAAACCGGAAGCTGGCCGGTGGTCAGGTTCTTCAACCCGAACAGCGCCAGCTCGAAACGGTCCTTAACACCGACTTTCTGGAACAGGCGGGAAAGGTACACCTTCACCGTTCCCTCGGAGATCATCAACGTGGTGGCGATCTCCTTATTCTTGAGGCCCTGCGACAGCAGACTCACCAACTGCCCCTCGCGCTGCGTCAAGGCCACGCGGCGCGCGCACAGGAAGCTGTCGGTGAGCGCCTTCTCGAACCACAGCTCGCCGGCCTGGACCTTTTGCAGGCACTTGACTTGCAGGTCCGTGGCCAGAGTCTTGCGCAGAATGCCGCGCACGCCCAGGCCCATGGCCTGGAAAGCCAGCTCGGTCGAAATCGAGTTCACCCAGAGCACGATCTTGGTGCTCTGCATCGCGTGCTTCATTTCACTCAGCACGGCAAAGGTGATCTCCGGTGTCAAATCCATCAGCACCAAGTCCGGTGCGCCATGCGCCAACTGCTCCATCAGGCACGTCACGGTGTTGCAGCTTGGCAGGAGTTCAAAGTTTTCAACCTGGCACAAGACCGATTCAAGGCCTTTGGCCAAGATGGGTTCGTCGCTGTACAAAAGAATTCGCGTCATATTCTCCACCTTCTTGAAACAGCCTGTGCCGTGCCATATCGCCGGCCGTCAGATTTTTCTGTATCCAGTACTGTTCTTCCAGAATTGTCGGGTTATTTACTTCGGTTGTCAATAGTATTCGGCAATAAATCCACATGATTATGCAGCATTAACCGGCTAATTGCCTGCGTTAGACGGTGCATTTACGTTAGATAAAACATTTATTTACAATCATTTAATGAATCGGACCCGATAGCATCGACAGGCAATATATCTTTGGAAAATTATCGTGAAATGCCGGATACTAACCCTGCCAACAGATGTTAAATCGGGTTAACTGCACCGAAGAATTGTCCAAAAAGTACCGCAGAGTCCGCCCATAACCCTTACGCGATCATCGATTTTGCCCTTAATAACCTTCGAATACAGACTGATATAGCCCTTTTACGATATTGATGGCAGGGCAATTAGCGCGCTACGCTCGCCAGTGTTGAAGCAAGAAGTGTCGAAGCGAAGCGCATGAAGAATATCAACCGGCGCGAGAGCCCGAGGATTGAAATCCAACTGCGGTGCCACGTGACGTCGCCGGTGCTTTGGATGCGCAGCGCGTTGTATACGGAAAACATCAGCCGCAGCGGCATTTTGGTGGCCTGGCAGGGCGGCGATGAGACGCTTCCGGTGCCGTCGCTGGGGCAGATTTTGACGCTCGAACTGGAGTTGCCGGCGAATCACGGATTCGGACAGAAATGCATTCACTGCCAGGGAACGGTATTGCGGGTGACGGACTCGGGGCGCGGGTACCCGCGGGTGGCTTTGCGGGTCAATTACATGGATTTTCGGGCATTTCACGACCGGTTGCGCGCGACCGAAAGTACCCCGTCGGCGCCGGCCTGGATGGCTTAGTTTTTATGGACACGGCCGATTCCAAATTTGCGATCAAGCTGATGCCTTCGCTATCGGACATCGCATTTCTCATGCCGGTCGTGTTCCTGTTTGGGCGCATGGATGGGCTGGTCACTCTGTTGGGCGATTGCGACACGGGCTGGCACATTCGCACCGGCCAGTGGATTCTGGCGCATCACGCCGTGCCCTACCGGGACCTGTTTTCTTTTTCCAAGCCGGACGGAGTCTGGTATGCGTGGGAGTGGCTGGCGGACGTAATTTTCGCGGGTCTGTACCGCGCCGGCGGGCTGGCGGCGGTTTCGTTGTTCGCGGTGCTGCTGCTGGCGACGATTTTCACGCTGGTTTTCTCGCTGGCGCGGCGCCAATCGAATTCCCTCGTCGCCGTGGCGGTGACGGTGCTCGCCGTGGGCGCCTCTTCGATTCACTGGCTGGCGCGGCCGCACCTGTTCACCCTGTTGTTCACGGTCATTTTCCTGGGTGCTCTGTACCGGGTGAAAGAAGGGCGCACGCGCTTTGCCGGGATGCCGTGGCTGGCGCTGCTGCCGGTGTTGACGGTTTTGTGGACCAACCTGCACGGTGGATTTCTGGTGGGCGTTGTGTTGATCGCGGCATTCGGCGCGGCCGAGCTGCTACAAGTTCTGCTGGCGCCGGCAAGCCTCGGGCGCAGAGCCGGACTGGAGCGGGGCGGAAAGTACTTTCTGAGCGCACTGGGGTGCCTGGCGGCGAGCCTGCTGAATCCGTACACCTACCACCTGCACGTGCATGTGTGGAAGTATCTCGGCGATCCGTACCAGGCCGAGCACATCATGGAGTTTTTGTCGGTGAGTTTCCATCACCCGATCGCGCTGTTTTTCGAGGCCATGCTGGGCGGCGCGGTACTGGCCGGAGCGTGGTACGCGCGGCAGGGGAGCTACGTCGAGCCGCTGCTGCTGGTGCTGTGGGCTCATGCGGCACTGCTGGCGGCGCGTCACATTCCGATTTTCATGATCGTCGCGGCTCCGATGGTGGCGGCGGCGCTCGCAGCCGGCCTGGAGAGTTTGCCCGCGGCGCCGGTGGCCGAGTGGCTGCGCGAGCTGACGAGCCGCTTCAACCGCATCGTTCGCGAGACCTGTGAGACCGACGCGATCGGGCGCTGGCACCTGGCAAGCCTGGCAGGTGTGGCCCTGGTGGCGGCGCTGCTCTACGCTCCGCACCCGCCGAAGCGCTTCCGGGCGGAATTCGACCCCAAGCGCTACCCGGCCGATGCCGTGAGCGCGTTGGGGCGCTATCCGGCGGCGCGGGTCTTTACCTTCGATCAATGGGGCGACTATTTGATTTACCGCCTGTATCCGCGGTCCCGGGTGTTCGTGGACGGGCGCAGCGATTATTACGGGGACGAGTTCGAGACCAAGCTGCTCGACGTTCTCAATGTCAACTACGGCTGGGACCAGACCTTGGCCCGGTTCGGAGTCGACACGGTTTTAATGCCCCCCAACTCGCCGCTGACCGGCGCCTTGAAGGAGTCGAGCCGGTGGCGGGTGGTGTACGACGATGGCGTAGCGCTGGTTTTCCGGCCGCGCGGCCAGTCGTTGGGGGATCGGGCTTCCGTCGCCATGGGCGCCGGATCAAGCCGTGACCGAGAGGCCACGAAAACAACAACCTGTGATCGACCGATCACAGAACTTGGATCCAAGACTTAGGAGCGAATCGAAATGACGTATCTGCGTAACCTTTGGAATGACGAGCAAGGCCAGGACCTGATTGAGTACACCCTGCTGATGGCGTTCGTGGCCCTTGCCTCGGCCGCTCTCTTCATCGGCGCCGGCGGCAGCATCAAGGGTATTTGGTCAACCACCAATAGCCAGTTGGCTGCAGCGAACGCCAGCGCTAGCTAGACTTCCCCGTTGAGCCTGCTGGCCGCCTGGAGCGGCCGGGCATGCTCATCAGGCCGGCAAGGACTGCCGGCTGGGACGATGACAGAAATTGCGAGATGGCCGCAGCGTGGTTGCAAGAGCCAAGCCGAAAACGCTGCGGCTGCATCTCTGGCACAGATTAGCGATCAGGCCGCCACCCTTCAGGAGGCGGTGAGGTCCCGCAAGTCAGGCCGCGGCGCGGCGGACGGCGGGAAGGAAAAATGAATAAAAGATTTGTCGGGGTTTTGATCTTCGCAACCGTCGTGGCTTTGGCTATGAGCGCGTTGCTCTACCGGGTGCTGGTGAACCGTCCGCAGCAGACTGCAGCGGTACCGCAGGCCACCACCAAGATTGCCGTGGCAGCCAAGGACCTGGAGGTGGGCTCGGTCATCAAGGAAGATGACGTGAAGCTGGCCGATTGGGCCGGCGCGGTTCCCGAAGGGTCGTCCAGCCGCCCGCAGGAGTTGCTTGGGCGCGGCGTCATCACCCCGATCATGGCCAAGGAGCCGGTGATTGAGAAGCGCCTGGCGCCCAAAGGCGCCGGCGGCGGCTTCTCGGTGCTGATCCCCCCCGGCATGCGGGCCGTGCCACTGCGCGTCAACGAGGTCGCGGGAGTGGCGGGGTTCGTCGTCGCCGGAATGCACGTCGACGTGCTGATCTCCGGCAACGCCCCTGGCGGCGACAACCGCCTGGGCACGGTGACCAAGACCCTGATGCAGGACGTGGAAGTGCTGTCGGCGGGACAGGATTTCAAACGGGACCCGGAAGGAAAGCCGATTGTGGTCCAGGTGATCACCGTGCTGGCTACGCCGGAGCAGGCCGAGCAGTTGAGCCTGGCATCGTCCCAGACCATGGTGCAGCTCGCGCTGCGCAATCCACTGGATAAGGGGGTCGCCAAAACGCCCGGCACCGCGCTGGCGCGGCTGTTTGACGGCAAGCTGAGGCTCGGCCCCCAGTTGCCCTCCGACAACGATGAGCCCGCGGTTCCACGGCAGCGCGCGGTTCGCACTGCCCAGGTGACGCCCGCGATGTTGCCGATGCCACGCAAAGAGCCGGCGTTTGTCATGGAGATCATCTCCGGCGCAACCAAAAAAGAAGCCAAGTTCGAAACGGCCGGGGAGGGTAAATAAGTGACACGCGCCCAAGGAATTTCCGTTTTTCTGCTGGCCGCCTGCATGGCGCCCGCAGTGGTCTCGGGGGCCGCAGACTCAGCCCGCGTGGGCCAGGAGCCGGCCGCTGCCGGCGCGCCGCGAAGCGCTACCGAAGGCAAACTGGTCGCAACCGTGGGCAAGAGCCTCATCATCGACAGTCCGCTCAAGATTGAGAAGATCTCGGTAGCCAACGGCGACCTGGTGGAAGCCGTCGCCATCAACCCGCAAGAAGTTTTGATCAACGGCAAACTGCCCGGCGAAACCTCCCTCATTGTCTGGCAGCAGGGAGGACAGCGCCTGGTTTACGACCTGACGGTGCGCGTGAGCCCCGTCAAGCTCGAGGCCGTGCGGCAGCAGATCGCCCGGGATTTCCCCAACGACGATATCAACGTCACCTTCGACAACGACACCGTCTTCGTGCGCGGCTCGGTGAAAGATATGCTCAGCGCCAACCGGGTGATGGAGATCGCCGGCACCCTGGGCAAGCCGCTGAACCTGCTCCGCGTAGCCGTGCCGCAGACCGGGCCGGAAGTGCTCTTGAAAGTCAAGTTCGCCACGATTGACCTCAGTGCGGAGCGGGATTTAGGCTTTTCCCTCCTCAGCAACGCATTCAACCAGCAGACCAACATTAGTTCGTCGCAAACCGGGCTTGTGCCAAGCGTGACCGCCTCCAGCGGCAACCCCATCACCAGCACCACCAGCCTTTCGGGCGTGGCCCAGGTTCTGCTTTTCCGGAAAGACATCAATCTGGGAGCGGCCATCCAGGCATTCGAGGACAAAAACCTGGCGGAGATACTGGCCGAGCCGAACCTGCTCACCACCGACGGGCAGGAGGCGAGCTTTCTTTCCGGCGGATCGTTTCCCGTGCCCGTCGTTCAATCGGGCGCGGCCGCCGGCGCGGTAACGGTGATGTATGAAGAATACGGCATCAAGCTCAAGTTCCGGCCGGTCATCACCCCGCGCAATACGATCCGCATGCGGGTTGCCCCGGAATACAGCGTGATCGATCCCACGACCAGCGTTCAAATCGACGGCTTTTCGATTCCCGGCCTGAAGACCCAGAAGACCGAGGCTACTGTGGAACTGGAGAGCGGACAGAGCTTCGTGATCGCCGGCCTGATGGACCGCACGATGAGCAACAACCTGTCGAAGATCCCCGGCCTTTCGAGCATTCCGCTGCTCGGCAAACTGTTCCAGAGCAAGACCTGGAAACAGGAGAACTCGGAACTGCTGGTGATCGTGACGCCGGAACTGGTGCAGCCGATCAAGGCCGGGCAACCGGTGCCCGACCTGAGTTGGAAGCAACCGTTCATGGCGCCGATCTCGCCGCTGGTGCATCAGCCGGGCTTGGACAAGACCGGGCTTCCCGCCGAGTTGAACGCGCCCCCGATGCCCTATGAGCAGATGCTCGAACAAATGAAGAGGGAAGCAACCACTTCGGGCGCGGGCACCGCAGCACCGGGCCTGGCTCCTCCGTTGCAGCCGGTGACCTCGGATCAACCGTCTACCAACCAGAACGCAGCGCCGGCTTCCGCGCCGGCCCCGATCAAGCAATAACGGAGCCGCAGGGGAAAGAACCATGTACCCTCTGACCATCGGTCTGGCGATCGAGAACCGCGATCTGTGGGAACAAGCGCAGGCCTGCCTGGCCGAGCTTCCTTTCCGCATCATCGTGGAACATCAGGACGTGGGCGATGTCAGCAATTTTCTCGATCGTCTGGAACGGATGCGGCCGGACGTGGTTCTGGTGGACATCAGCGGATGGAGGGAGCCGCTTGAAGGTCTGGTATCGTCGATCCGCGCGGTGACCGGCGACCCGATGATCATCGCGCTCAACACGTCGGCCAATTCGGACGCCATTCTCTCGTCGCTGCGCGCGGGAATCAATGAGTACCTGTACCCCCCGCTGCGCGAGCCGCTGCGCAAAGCGCTCGAGCGGCGTTCCGCCGAGCGCAGCCGGCGCCGCGATGGCGGCAGCAAGGGGGTGGGCAAGGCGTTCGGTTTTTTCTCCGCCAAGGGCGGCTGCGGCGCCACCACGGTAATCTGCCACGTGGCGGCCGAGCTGGGACGGCAAAATCAGAAGGTGCTGCTGGCGGATCTGGATCTGGACGCCGGACTGGTCGGGTTCATTACCAAGACGCAGTCGGTGTACTCGATTCTGGACGCCATCACCAACCTTCACCGCCTGGACATCCATTACTGGAAAGCGCTGGTTTCGAACGGCATCCCCGGAGTGGAGATCGTGGCTTCGCCGCTGGCGCTGGCTTCCAAGCTGCGGCCGACCGAGGAACAGGTGCGGCATGTGCTGGCTTTTGCCAAGCCGCATTACGACTGGACCCTGGTGGACCTCGGCCGAAGTCTGAGCCCGATTTGCATGGCCGCGCTCGAGGAATGCGACGAAGCCTGCCTGGTGACCACCCTCGAAGTGCCGGCGTTGCACCAATCGAAGCAGATCGTCCAGACACTGCTCGACAGCGGGTACGGCAAGCACAAGATCAAGCTGGTGCTCAATCGCGCGCCGAAACGGCTGGACATCACGGCGAGCGAATTGGAGAAGATGCTCGGGCTGCCGATTTATTTCATGGTTCCCAACGATTATCCCGAACTGTACGAGACTTACGCCGAGGGAAGGATGCTGAACCGCGCGGCGGAACTGGGCAAGCAGATCTCGAGGTTGGCCTTGAAGCTGGCCAACATTGAAGAAGACAAGACAGGCAGCAAGAAGCGCTTCGGGCTGTTCGATCGATAGAAAAGGAAGGTGCCGTAAATGGCCGCTTTGATGGATTCGCCGCCGAGACAGGGAGACCGCGAAACTGGCTGGGTGAACCGGCTTTTCACACGGGAGGGCTACACCCCGGAGTATCAGGAACTGAAGTTCACGTTGCATCGCAAGCTGCTCGACCGGATCAACCTGGAAGCTCTATCTTCCATGGCGGGCGATCGGGTTCGGGCCGAGATCCGGGTGGCCGTCGCCAAACTGGTGGACGAGGAGAAAACACCGCTCAGCCTGGTGGAAAAGGACCGGGTCATCGAGGAAATCCTTGACGAAGTCTTCGGCCTGGGGCCGCTCGAGCCATTGCTGCAGGATCCGACGGTCAGCGACATCCTGGTAACCACGCCCAAGCTGGTCTACGTGGAGCGCGCCGGCAAGCTGTACCGGACGCCGGTCGAGTTCAAGGACGATTCGCACCTGCTGCGCATCATCGAGAAAGTGGTTTCGCGCGTGGGACGGCGCGTCGACGAGAGCTCGCCGCTGGTGGACGCGCGCCTGCCGGACGGCTCGCGCGTCAACGCAGCCATTCCGCCGGTAGCGGTCGATGGGCCGCTGCTTTCCATCCGGCGTTTCGGCCGCCATGGCCTGAAGGGCGAGGACCTGGTGGCCAAGCTGGCCTTGACCGACGGCATGCTCGAGTTGCTCAAAGCGTGCGTGAAGGCGCGGCTCAACGTCCTGATCTGCGGCGGAACCGGCGCCGGCAAGACCACCCTGCTCAACGCCTTGTCCAGCTACATTCCCGAAGACGAACGGATTGTGACCATCGAGGACGCGGCCGAACTTCGCCTGCAACAGACGCACGTGGCGCGGATGGAAACGCGCCCGCCCAACGTCGAAGGCGTCGGCGCCATCCATATCCGCCAGTTGGTGGTCAATGCCCTCCGTATGCGGCCCGACCGGATCATCGTGGGTGAGGTCCGCGCCGAGGAGGCACTGGACATGTTGCAAGCCATGAACACCGGCCACGATGGATCGCTGACCACCATCCACGCCAATACCCCGCGCGACGGTCTGGGACGTCTCGAGGTGATGGTGGGCATGGCGAACTCCAATATGGGAATCCGCTCGGTGCGCCAGCAGATTGCGTCGGCGGTCAACCTGTTCATCCAGGTTTCGCGTTTCAGCGATGGCAGCAGAAGAATTACCCACATCACCGAGGTTGTGGGCATGGAGCAGGACATTATCACCCTGCAGGACATCTTCCTGTTCGAAAAGACGGGCATCAGCGAAAACGGCAGAGTGCTGGGACGCTTCCGCGCAACCGGAATCCGGCCCAAGTTCTACGACCGCCTCAAGGCGTCCGGGATCACTCTCCCGCAGCAGATGTTCCAAACCGTCGTGGAGATTAACTAAATGACCGCCATGGTGATTGCAGCCTTCGTGATGATCTTCGGGCTGGTGGTGGCCGCTTCCAGCGTAGGCTTCAAATTCGTTGAGGCCCAGCGCAAGAAGCAGGTCATCGACATGCTGCACACCGCGGCCGGTGAACCCGTGGTGACGATCAGCAACCTGCTGCGCGAACAGGAGGCCGACAAACCGCACGGCTTCGTGGCGCGCCTCAAGGCGTTCCGCTTCGCCCGTCACGCGCAGCAGCAGATTCAGCAGGCCGGTTTAGGCTGGTCCGCCACCCACCTGATGGCTGCCATGGGGCTGCTCTGCATACCCGGCCTGGGGCTGGGGGCCGTGGCCGGATTCCTGGGAAACCGCTTCCTGACGGCCATCGCGCTGGCGGCAGTATTCGGCTTCTTGCCGTACATGTATGTGAAAAAGAAGCGCAAGAAGCGGATGGATACTCTCGAGGAACAGTTCCCCGAGTCGCTCGATTTCCTGTCGCGCTCGATGCGCGCGGGCCACGCCTTCACCATCAGTTTGCAAATGGTGGGCGAGGAGATGGCTGACCCCCTGGGCCAGGAATACCGCACGCTGTTCAACGAGCAGAACCTGGGTGCATCGCTCGAGGCGGCCTTGCGCAACTTCGCCGAGCGCGTTCCTTTGTTGGACGTGCGCTTCTTCACTTCCTCGGTGCTGCTGCAAAAACAGACGGGCGGCAACCTCGCCGAAATCCTGACACGGCTTGCCTATGTCATCCGCGAGCGGTTCCGGCTCAAAGGACAAGTCAAAGCCGCCAGCGCGCACGGCCGGCTGACGGCAACCATTCTGACCGTGCTGCCTCTGTGCACCGTGGGCGGAATGCTCATGGTGGCCCCCGGGTACCTACAGGGCATGGCCCACGACCCGGATGGCAAGTGGTTGATCGGCGGAGCCATCTTCGCCCAGTTTCTAGGCAATTTCTTCATTAAGAAGATCATCAACATCAAGGTTTGATATGCACCCGATCTTTTTAGCCATTACCGCATTCCTCATGCAGGTGCTGCTGATGGGGTGGGCGGCTTATCGCCTGTTCTACAAGCCCAACAAGTTCCTGCGCCAGTTAGGCACTCCGGTCATCCTGGATGGCCCGCGGGTGACCGGCGACGTCACGGCCGAAGCCCCCCGCCCGAGCACCGTCGTCACGTTTTTGCAGAACATCGGCTCGCGCATGCCGTCCTCCGAGCAGGAAGTGGCCACGCTCAAGGCAGATTTGATTCGCGCGGGATTCCGTTCTGAAAACGCAGCCCCGGTGTTCTACGGCATCCGGATCATCACCACACTCGTGGTGCTGACCGTGTCGTTCCTGATGCTGGCCAAAATGCCTTCCACGCCCATGATGAAAGTGGCGCTACTCGTGTCCGGCGCGATGGCGGGATGGATTCTGCCCAAGTTTTTTCTCGAGAAAAAAGTCAAGAAACGCCAGGAACTCCTGCGGCTTTCGCTGCCGGACATGCTCGACATGCTGGTGGTTTCGGTGGAAGCCGGGCTGGGTCTGGATCAGGCGATCCAGCACGTGGCCCGGGAACTTTCCCTGACGCACCCTCAACTCAGCGAAGAGATCTCCCTGGTGACGCTCGAAATGCGCGCCGGCAAGCGGCGGGCGGACGCCCTGCGGAATTTTGCCGAACGCACCGGTGAATCGGAAATCCGCAAGTTGGTAGCCATCTTGATTCAGAACGACCGGTTCGGCACCAGCATGGGCGAGAGCCTGCGCAACCATTCCGATTTCATGCGCACCCGGCGGCGACAGGAAGCCGAGGAGCGCGCCGGCAAAGTCGGCGTCAAGCTGGTGTTTCCGATCTTTTTCTTCATCCTGCCGTCCATGCTGATCGTGGCGGCCGGGCCGGCCCTGCTGCAGGTGTTCAAGTATCTGTTCCCGATGATGAAGAACGCACACTAAATAAACAAAGGAGGAGTCGACGATGGGAAGCAATTTCTTACAAGGTCTGCTTTGGTTGGTAGCTGGCGGAGCGATCTTTCTGTTTGTCCGGCGGCGCCGCGCACGCCGGTCCCGTTAACGCGGAGCCGCGCAACAGCAGCCGTTCTGCTTTGCGGAACGGCTTTTGCAGCTGGCGCGGCAAGGAGAACACATGAACGTGCCGATTCTCGGGGCGCTCTGGGTCGCGGCGGGGATAACGCTGGTGATGCTATTGGCGCGCCGCCGCGGGCGCAGGCCTGCGCGCTGAAGGCGCTATTGCACCGCTTTTCCCCGGCCCGTGCCGTCCGGAGACCCAAATGATGGCGATATCCAGACTGCTCGAACAACAGAACCGCGACGGCGGTTGGCCCTATCGCCGCGGCGGTTCGTGGACCGAGCCTACCGTTTATGCGCTGCTGGCGATCGCGGGAGAGGGCGATTCGACCGCTCTCGATCGCGGCCTGGCCTGGATTCGCGGGGCGCAGCGCGAGGACGGAGGCTGGCAGGCGCGTCCCGGCGTAGGCGAGAGCTGCTGGGCCACTTCACTGGTTTCGCTGCTGCCTGCCGGGCGTTTGGGAGCGGAGCGGCATCAACGCGCCGTCGCTTGGCTTCTCTCGGACACGGGACTGGAATCCACCGCCTTGTACCGGATCCGGCAGTGGTTGATGGGCAACCAGACGGCTCCCGAAATGCGCGCGCCGGGATGGCCCTGGGTGCCCGGCAGCGCGGCCTGGGTGAGTCCTACCTCGCTGGCAATCCTGGCGCTCGACCGCGAAAGCCGGCTGCACTCATCGCCCGGCCTGGCAAACCGGATCGACCAGGGCAGGCGGTTTCTGATCAACCGCATGTGCAAGGGCGGGGGCTGGAACCACGGGTCGGTAAGAGCCCTGGGCTACGAATCGGAGGCCTATCCGGAGACCACCGGAATGGCGCTGGCCGCTTTGCGCGGCTGGCACGGCCGCGAGGTCGATGAGTCTCTGGCGCTGGCACAACGTTTCCTCGGTGAGTGCCAGTCGGCCGACGCTTTGAACTGGTTGCGCCTGGGCCTGGCAGCGCATGGGAGGATGCCGGCAGGTTTCACGGTTCCCTCCCGAATCACCTACCGCACCGTGCCCGAAATCGCTGCCAGTGTGCTGGCCGATGGAGCGGCGGAAGGCAGGAGCGCATTCTGGATTTGAGCGATGGGCGAAGGGATGACAAGGCGCGATTGGCTGGTGAGCTCGGCGGCGGCATTGACCGCCGCAGGCTGCGCCCGGCCCGTCCGCAGCGCGCCCTCGGAAGCCACGATTGTTCGCGCCGCGGCCTATGACCAGCGTCTCTACGACGTCGTGCGCCGGTTGGTGGCTTCGTACCGGTTGCCGGTCCGCGGACGCGCCGTGGTGCTCAAGCCGAACCTGGTCGAATTCGAGCCGCAAAGCACGATCAACACCCACCCCTTGCTGGTCCACGCCGCCTGCGAGGCGTTCCGCGCCCTGGGAGCTTCCCAGGTGACCATCGCCGAAGGGCCGGGACACCGGCGCGACACCCTGGACCTGGCCGATGCGGCCGGATACATCCAGACGATTCCCGGATTCGAAGACAACTTTGTCGATCTCAATGTGGATGAGGTGACGCTGGTCGACCTGCCGCGGCGCATTTCGCGGCTCAACCGGGTTTATCTGCCCAACACCATGCTGGGCGCGGCGCTGGTCGTTTCCATGCCCAAGATGAAGACCCATCACTGGACCGGCGCCACGCTCGCCATGAAAAACCTGTTCGGCGTGGTGCCCGGCGGCGTTTACGGATGGCCGAAGAATGTTCTCCACTGGGCCGGCATTCACGAATCGATTGCCGATTTGCACAGCGTCTTTCCACGCCAGTTCGCGCTGGTGGACGGCATCGTCGGCATGGAAGGCAATGGTCCCATTCAAGGCGTGTCGAAACCCATGGGCGTGCTGGTGGCGGGGGTCGATCCCGTGGCGGTCGATGCAACCTGCTGCCGCCTGATGCGCATCGACCCGGCGCGCATCGGATACCTACGGCTGGCCGCCGCCGCGCCCGATGCGTTCGCCGAAAGCAATGTGCGGCAAACCGGGGAGCCGATCGCGGCACTCGCCCGGCCCTTTGCGCTTCTCCCTCAGTTCCGCGGTCTGCGATTGGAGAGCGGTGTATGACCTTCGGCGGCTGTCTCAGTCCACGGCGGGTGCGAAGAAAGGTGATCCTTCCTCTATGACCATTCGATGGAAATACCCTTGGCCCGAGGGTGCGGCGGCGCTGGGATCGAAAGGCTGGCGGCTGCTCATCGAAGCCGGCATCTTGCTGGGCTTGATGCTCACTGGAACCTGGTTGGCCTGGCGTTGAGATTGCGGCCGGGAGCCGCGAGCCAAGCAGGGCCGGGCACTAGCGCGCGCAGCAGATCTCGCTCGCTACCAGGCTTGCCGGAGTGACAGGAGCCGCGCCGGCGAAGAAGTTGGCCTCGCCCAGCAGTTTGTAGACATCGCCCGCGATGCCGGCGGCCAGCGGGCCTATCGCCGGCCGCCCGCCGGTCAGCAGGACCACCACCACCAACTTCTTTCCACCCACTTCATTGAACGAGCCGAACCAGCCCAGGTGAGTGTGGGTTTCGCTGCACGTTCCCGTTTTTCCGGCGATGGGGCCGTCTTCCCTGGCCCTGTGCGCGGTGCCGAACTCCACCGCTCCGCGCATCCCGGGGGTGATCATGGGAATCAACGCCTGGATGTTCAACCGCCTTTTCATCCGCGGTACGAAGCTGCGAACCTCGGACTCAGTGGTCGGATATTGCAGGTAATAGAGGGTGCCACCATTAGCGACCGCCGCCATCAAGGCGGCCAATTGTAATGGCGTCTGCCGGATTTCTTCACCGAAACTGGTCAGCATCCCCACCCCGCCGTTCCTGGGAGGCGCCGCGGGAAAGTAACCCGGCTGCTCGCCCGCGATATTCAGCCCGGCCTTTTCGCCGTAGCCGAACTGGTGGGCGTAGTAGCTCACTTTCTCAAATCCCAGCTTCTGGCCCAGCGTGGCGAAATAGTAGTTGTTGGAATGCGCCAGGGCGAACGTCAGGTCCATGCGCATACCGCCCAGACGGTAGCGCGCGTTGGGCTGGATAATCTTCTCGCTCAAGCCGGCCAGCGCCACGGCGACTTTGATGGTGGAGCACGGCTGGAAACCCTCGCCCAGCGCGACCTTCTGGTTCACCATGGTGAGGATGCGGCCGGAATTCGGATCTACGGCCACCACCGAGCCGTTGTATGAACCGAGCGCCTCCACGGCCGCTCGCCGCACGGTCAGGTCTTCGCCATCCACCCGGTCGCCTTCGGTGGAATCCGCGAAAGTCGGCTTGTCCCACGGGCCCCCGGCAATGACCGCACGCCCCGAGCCGGGCCCGACAAAATGCGCGACCGCCGGGCTCGCCACCGAGTGCGGTACCGGACGGCGCGTGCTCGCCGAACCAGCCCTCGCGGAGCGATGGTGCGCGGGCGCCGGATGGGTCTGAGCCGTCGCGCCGGTCGAGGTGTCCGCGGCGCCGAAAGCGAGGCTGGAAATCAGGCAGAATAAAACCGCGCCCCAGGGCCAGCGGTTGTGTGAATATATATAGGCCCGTTTCATAGCTGAGCGGCTTCCCAAGGACGGAGAAAGAATACGCCAGAGCAGCGCAGTGAGCGATCCAGCCGGAGCAGCCGGACTCTTCGATTGTCCACTGTTTTCAAGGTGTTCGTCAAGCATTTTTGCCCGGCCATCGCTGCGCGAAAGCCTCAGTTTACCTTCGGCGGAGATGGCCCTTGCCTTTAGACACCATTCCCCCTAGCCGCCCGGTGCTCGATCTACTGCAGGAGGAGATCGTGCACTGCCGGCGGTGCCCGCGGCTGCTGGCGCACTGCGCGCGCATCGCGCAAATCAAACGGCGCGCCTATCGCGATCAGGCCTACTGGGGGAAACCGGTACCCGCGTTTGGCGGACCGGAAGCCCGCATTTTGATTCTGGGCTTGGCGCCGGCCGCTCACGGCGCGAATCGAACCGGCCGAATGTTCACCGGCGATCGCTCCGGTGACTGGCTGTACCGCGCTCTCTATCAGACCGGCCTTGCCTCCCGGCCGGCCAGCGTATCCCGCGACGACGGGCAGCAGTTGCGCGGCGTTTATATCACGGCTTCAGCGCGCTGCGCCCCGCCCGATAATAAGCCCACGCCGGAGGAGATCCGCAACTGCCGGCCGTATCTGGAACGGGAATTGGATCTACTCGCCGAAGTGAGGGTAGTGGTCGCGCTGGGAAGGATTGCCTTCGACAATTACTTGGACTCATTAAAATCGCGCGGCATCATCGCGAGCCGGTCGGCTTTCGCATTCGGCCACCACCGGCAGTTCCGTATTGCCGCGGGTCATCCCATCCTGGTCAGTTCCTATCACCCGAGCCAGCAAAACACCGCAACGGGCAAGCTCACCGAGAAGATGCTGCTGGACGTTCTCAAAACCGCGAAACACCTGGCAGGGCTGTAAGAGTCTGGCGGCGCGCCGCGGAGTGTGAGCCTCCGGCCGGCCAGTCCATCGCCTGGTCCCCCAGCAGTAGGGTGGTCCCGGTTCGCCCCTCAGGAGCGGGCTTGAGCGGGGCTAGTTGGTGTCAAGCTTCAGCTCGGCGTCTGAATGCGCGTGACGCCAGTTCCAGTAGGCTCGTCTTTCGTCCGCGCCGAGTTTGGAAAAATCCTTATACTTGAGGTGGCTTTCTTTTAGATAGATCCGGTATGCCTTATCCTCGTTTCGATCCCATTGATGAACGTCGCCATGGTCGCTGTCATAATAGGCGACAATTGGACGGTCAGCGGCTCGCAACACACTGGGCGCTATGGCCGCCGCGCCCACCAGGGCGGCGCTCAGCAGAGCGGTGTTCCAGTAATTCGACATGGTCATGGTCCCCTCCCGCACGGCGCCCTCAGGCAATTAAAGCGCCAGGCGCTCGCCGTTCGGCGCCTGGGGCGCAACATGCTCAGTACATGTATATTTATACTCCATCATGCGATTCCGCGCCACGATGAACTGGTCTTGTGCAGTCACCCGGCTTCACATTTTTTTCACGGGATACCAATCTTTTTCACGGGGATGCCGTCACAACCCGCGGGCAGATCTGGGCTCAAGCTGCTAATGTGGAACGTTCGGAGATCGAATAGGAAACAGGGGGAAACAGCGTGCCGATAGTTGCGGGAATCGATCTGGGCGGGACTGCGATCAACTACACCCTGGTGAACGCACAGGAGGAGTTTCTCATCGACGGCCTGTGCGAGCATCCTGCGCTGGCGAAACAGGGGCCGGAAGTCTGTCTGCAGCAGATTGCCGACGGCCTCGGGATCGCCGCCGCGAAAGCCGGGGCAACGCTGGCGGACGTGGTGGCCGCCGGCCTGGACACTCCCGGCCCGGCCAATGCCGAGGGAGTTCTCAGTGCGCGCGGCTCGACCAACTTCGTGCACGCGCATTGGGCCGGGTTCGACATTCGCGCCGGCCTGGAGAAAAAGCTCGGTGTGCCGGTCACCTACCTGAACGATGGCAACGCCGGCGCGCTCTGGGGCCACTTCAACATCTTCGGCGCGCGCAGCCGCGAGACCACGCTCACGGTGGTGATCGGCACCGGCTTGGGCGGGGGCATCATCATCGAAGGCAATGTGGTCAAGGGAAAGGTCGGCTTTGGCGGAGAACTGGGCCATGTCCTGATTCCGTATCAGGGCATCGCCGCCATTGCCGGCCTGAAACCGGTGTGCAACTGCGGACGCACCGGATGCCTGGAATCGGTATGCTCGCTCGGGGCGATCGAGAGATCCTTTTTACCGTTTTTCCTGCCGCGCTATCCGGGCCACCAGCTGGGCGCAATGGGAAGCCTGCACGATGCGGCGAAGCTGGTGCGCGGTCTTGCCGAGGACTGGGACCCGATGTGCAAGGAGATTTTCCGCGTGCAGGCCCACGCCTTGGGACTCTTCTTCGACGAGATGGTGAACACCTTCGATCCCGATGCCTTCATCGTGGGCGGGGGCGCGCTCGAAACCAAACCGGAGTTCCAACGGTGGTTCCTGGATGAAATCCGCGCGGGTATGCCCACCCAGCGGGAAGAGCAGGCGGGGATTCCGATTTACATCATGCCGAACGGCGATACCGCCGGTGCGCGCGGCGTTGCGATTGAAACTCTGAAAGAGGCGCGGCAGAGAGGGTTGCTGTAGCCCTCGGGCGCAGAGTTCTGCGCTTCCTCGCGCGCTGTGCCAGCAGCGGCGCCTGCCGCGCTACCTGGCGCGATGATGTTCCACTTCGTGCTCTTCGATCAACTGGCGCAGCGTGCCTTCCAGGTCGGCCACGCGGCGGGCCAGATCGTCGATGGCCTGGCCTTCCGGATCGGGCAGACGGCCGTGCTCCAGCACGCCGCCTTCAGGGCGCACACGCACTACGCGGCCAGGAATGCCGACGACGGTGGAGTTGTCGGGAACCGGATGCACCACCACGGAGCCGGCGCCGATCTTGACGTTGTCGCCGATGACGATGTTGCCCAGCACCTTGGCGCCGGCGCCGATCACCACGCTGTTGCCGATCGTGGGATGCCGCTTGCCTTTCTCGGTCCCCGTGCCGCCCAGCGTGACATTCTGGTAGAGCAGCACGTCATCGCCGATTTCCGCCGTCTCGCCGATCACCACGCCCATGCCATGATCGATGAAGAATCTCCGCCCGATGGTGGCGCCGGGATGGATTTCGATTCCCGTCCAGAAGCGGCTGAACTGGGAGATGAGCCGCGCGAGCAGCGGCACCCGCCAGCGGTAGAGCCGGTGCGCCAGGCGGTGCAGCAGAATGGCGTGGAATCCCGGATAGCAGAGAACAATCTCGAGTACGCTGGTGGCCGCCGGATCTTCGCGGAAGATGGTCTCGATCTGCTCCCGTATGGTCCGCAACATGGCGCACACGCGCGGCCGCCGGACGCTTAATGCGCCGCGGGCCGCTCCTCCTCCACTTCGGGCGGCCTGGCTCCCGGTGGAACCGGCGCCAGCAGGTCTTCCTTCCGCTTGATCAGGGTCGAGGTGTTGTAGCTCGCCAGCTCGAATCCGTGGCCGTGGGTAATGGCATCGGTGGGACAGGCTTCCACGCAGTAGCCGCAGAAGATGCAGCGGTTGTAATCGATGTTATAAACCCTGGCGTAGCGCTCGCCGCCCGAGATGCGAACCTTTTCCGTATTTTCCGCGGCTTCGATGTAGATGCAGTTGGAAGGGCACGCGGCCGCGCACAGGAAACACGCCACGCACTTTTCCATCCCATTGGCGTCGCGCTGCAGCACGTGTTCGCCGCGGAATCGCTCCTCCATCTTCGCCGGCTCGTCGGGGTAGTATTCGGTGACCGTGGGCGACAGCATCTCCTGGAACGTCACGCTCATACCCTTGGCGATGGCGGCGGCAGTGCCCAAAATGTCAATCTTGGTGGACATGGACTCTGATTTTATTCTAGCGTGGCTCCGCACCGGAGCCTAATTGCGCGAGCTTCAACCCGCCTTCCATTCCGGCACGTGGTCGTCCGCGCCAATCGGGTTCACGCCGCTTCTGGCGCCCAGCCAGAGAATCTCCTGCTTGTTCCAACCCTCGATCAGCCTGCCCACCGTGCCATCGGCTTCCACCAAAAACGAAGTCGGAACGTGGGTGATTCCATAAGCGTTGCCGGCCGGGAAACCATCGTGTTCGGAATCGAGCAGCATGGGGAACTTCAGCCCGTACTCCCCGGCAAAGTCGCGCGTGTCCCGCTCGTCGTTCTGCGAAACGCCGTAAACCTGCAGGCCGCCGCCTGCGTGAATCCGTTCGAGAAATGGCAGCGTCATCTGGCACACCGGGCAGGACACTTTGAAAAATGCCAGCAACACCGGCCCCGCCGCCAGCAGGTCCGCGAGCGCCGCTTCCCCGCCCCCGAGCTGCCGCAGGCGCAGTTCCGGCGCGCGCGCGCCCACCTGCGGCAACGGCGTTTTCTTACCAAAGAACATACCTTAACCCCGGCCGAAGGAGCGTTCGCAGGCAGCACCCGTGGAGGCATTCGCCCCGCTCACATCTCCCTCCGCCCTTCCATCGCCTTCGAAATCGTCACCTCGTCGGCGAACTCCAGATCGCTGCCGACGGGGATGCCCATCCCGATCCGCGTTACCTTGACGCCGAGCGGCTTGAGCAGGCGCGCCAGGTAAACCGCAGTGGCTTCGCCCTCGACCGTCGGATTGGTGGCCACGATCACTTCCTGAATCTCGCCTTCGCCGATGCGCTCCACCAGGTTCTTGAGTTTGAGCGCTTCCGGCCCGATCCCGCGCAGCGGCGAGAGCGCGCCATGCAGCACGTGGTATCGTCCTTCGAACTGGCGCGTGGTTTCGATGCCGATGATGCTGTGCGGCTCTTCCACCACGCAGACCACGCGCGGATCGCGGTTCGCATCCGAGCAATACGAGCACACCTCGCGATCGCTGATGTTGTTGCAGATGCGGCACAAGCCGAGCTTGTCCTTGACGTCCAGCAACGCCTGCGCCAGATGTTCGGCGTCTTCGCGGCCGGCGCGGAGAACGTGAAACGCCAGGCGCTGCGCCGATTTCTGCCCGATACCCGGCAGGCGCTTGAATTCGGTGATGAGGCGGGCGAGCGGTTCGGCGAAATCGGGCATGCTCAGAACATACCGGGAGGCAAGCCAAGGCCGCCAAGCATGCCGCCCATCTTCCCCTTGATTTCGTCCTCGACCTTTTTCAGGGCTTCGCTGTGCGCGGCCAGCACCATGTCCTGGAGCATCTCCACGTCGCCGGCGACCTCGGGATCGATCTTCACGCTGAGCAGATTCTTCTGCCCGTCCATGGTCACCGAAATCATCCCGCCGCCGGCGGAGGCCTCCACTTTGATCTGCGCGATTTCCTGTTGCAGGCGCTCTTGCATTTTCTGCGCCTGTTGCATCATCTGCTGCATGTTGCCTGGTAATTTCACTTGGGCTCCTTCAAGTTGCGCACGCGGCGAACCTCGCCGCCAAAGACTTCGCGGAAGCGCTGCACTTCCTCATTGGCCAGGGCGCGCCCCGCGGTCTCATCGGCCGGAGCGGAGTTCGCACCGGCGCCGGCCGGTTCCGGTCGCGGCGCCTGCGCTTCCGGCGAATCGTCCACGGACAGCTTGAGGTTGAGCGGACGGGAAAAAACCGCCCGCAGCGCTTCGCCGAAGCTGCGGTCCTTCAGATACAGGTGATAGGACTTGGGCGCCGCGATCTGGATGTCGCTATCGGTGAGAGTGATCCGCGCATTTTCGACCGCATCCGCCAGGTGCGCCAAACCCTGCTCGGTCAACCAGGCGTGCAGGCGCTCGCGCGGGCCGGGATCGGCCGGGCGCGCCGTGGCCGGCGCGGGCGTCGCCGAATTCTGCGGCTCTGCCGGTGGGGCGGATTTCCTGGCGCGATCAGCCTCGAAGGGAGATGGCCCGGTGCGCAATGGCGCCGCCGGAAGCCGCACCGGCACGGCGCGCGCCGCGGCCGGAGCGGGGCGCGCCTCTCCGCCGCCCAATTCAGCGAGCGCCTCTTCGATGGGCAGTAGGCGGCCCGCATGCACCAGGCGCACCAAACCGATTTCCAGATGGAAGCGCGGCTGCAGCGAGAACTGCATCTCGCGGAACAATTCGAGCGCCAGGTGCAGGTACCGCGTCAGATCCTCTCCGGAAAAAGGCGCGGCAATTTGCGCCAGCCGGTCCCGCTCGGCGGCGCTGGCGGCGATCAGCCGCGTGCCGGAGCCCGCGATGCGCGATACCAGGAGATTGCGGAAATAGCGAGCCAGCTCGCGGCTGAAATGCTGCAGGTTATGGCCGTTGCGCTCCAGCTCGTCCACGATTTCAAGCATCCGGCGCGGGTCGCTATCGGCGAGGGCGGCCGTGACCTGTTCCAACGACTCGAGCGAGAACGCGCCCAGCAGCGCGCGCACTTGGGCGGCGTCGAGCTTCTGGCCGCAGCAGGCGATGGCCTGGTCCAGCGCCGAGAGCGAATCGCGCACGCTGCCTTCGCCCGCCTGCGCCAGTACGGCCAGCGCTTCCGGCTCCGCTTCGATGCCTTCCTGCCCGCAGATCCATGCCATGCGCGCCACCACTTCTTCGAAATCTACCGAGCGGAAGCTGAAGTGCTGGCAGCGCGACGCGATCGTCGCCGGAATCTTGTGCGCCTCCGTGGTGCACAAAACGAAAACCACCCACTCGGGCGGCTCTTCGACGGTCTTGAGCAGCGCGTTGAAGGCTTCGCTGGTGATCTGGTGCGCTTCGTCGATGATGAATACCTTGTACCGGTCGCGCGCGGGCCGGTAGCGCACGTTTTCCCGCAGCTCGCGCATTTCGTTGATGCCGCGGTTGGAAGCGGCGTCGATTTCAATCACGTCCACGGTGCCGCCCGCGGTGATTTCCCGGCAGCTTGCGCACACGCCGCAAGGCTTTGCCGTGGGGCCTTCCACACAGTTCAGGCAGCGCGCCAGAATGCGCGCCACGGTGGTCTTCCCGGTGCCTCGCTGGCCGGAAAAAATGTACCCGTGGCCGATGCGATTCTGCGCGATGGCATTTTCCAGCGTGGTTTTGACGTGTTCCTGGTTGACCACATCCTGGAACGTCTGGGGCCGGTATTTTCGGGCGATGACCTGGTACATGGAGGTGATCCGGCCACGGCCCGGATCGACTGCCAGGCCCCGGGTGATCCGCGGCACACGAACCGCACCGCTACCGTTGCTTCCTTCCGGACCTGGCGGGGTTTGCAGCCGTCCGTTGCACGGAGCCCGAGACCTGACAAGTATTTATCCTAGCATGGGGTAAAAACAGGCAATCCGTATCGGCCGGCTGTTCAGATCGCCTCTTCTTCCGCCGTCAGCGGGCCGCCGGCGTCGCCGGTGTTGCGCGTGCCGGAAGGCTCGATAAGAAGCACGTGGGTTTCCTCCTCCGCCCGCGGGCAATGCTCGATGCCCTTGGGCACGACGAACAACTCGCCGGGCTCGAGCACAACTTCCTGGCGCCCGCGAAGCTGGATGTGCAGCCGCCCCTTCAGCACAAGGAAGAAGTCGTCGGTCTCGTCATGCTTGTGCCAGACGAACTCGCCTTTCACTTTCACCACCGCGATCTTGTAATCGTTCAGCCGCGCCACGATCTTGGGTGAGAAGACCGCGTCGAATCCGCTCAGCTTGCCTGCGAGATTGATCTTGTTCATGAGGGTACTTCTCTTCGTGCGCCATTTTGCCATGGCCGGCGAACCGCGGCGAACCGGGCACGCCAGGCCCGCTTCTCATAAAAACCGAAAGCCGCCGGCGAGCGTTCGCCGGCGGCCTCCCGCGACAACTGGATCGTGACGGGCTAATCGCCGAAGCTGCCGACTTCCTCGCGCTCTTCAACGGGCTTGGCGGCCGGCGTGGGCTGGAGGGCGGCAAGCTGCACGAGTTCGGGACCAGGCTGCTCTTTGAGCACGTGCTCGCGGTAGAGCTTAGCCATCCGCGCGTTTTCCTGCTGCTCGCGCAGCTTGGCATCGCGCGCGCGCATCTTCTCTTCGCCCGCGGTTTTGGCGATGCCCAGCCGGTCCAAGTCGTGCTGCTCTTCATTGGTGATGATGTCTTCGCGCAGCACCAGCGAATGGTCCACGTCCTTCAGTGGCACGCGTTTGCCGCCCGCGAAGATCTCGTGCTTGCCGTGCTCTTCATACCATTTGGTGAGCGTCGCCGTCATGTGCATCTTCTCGATGATGTTGCGCCAGCCGACGCCGGTGTTGTACGCGCAGAAGGAAATTTCGCCTTCCTGCGTGGCATACGGGATGATGCACTGCTCGGTGCGGCGGAAATCGTAGTTGAACAGATCCTGGAACCACATGCCGGCGATGAAGAGGAAGTTCCAACGGTCGCGGCGGCGCTTCTCGATGTCGCTCATCGTGCGGTCCTTGCCCACCTTGCCGTAGCTCTTGCCGGTGGCGCCGAACGTCTTATCCAGCTTCTTGAATAAATCGCTCAGCTTGAAATGGGTGGGCGACTGGAACGGATCGTAATTGCGTGTGGCCGCCAGCGCCATGCCGATAATCGAAAGCCACTTGCCGCGCGCCGCATCGTTGATGCGGGCGGTGTCTTTTGCCAGTTGGTCGGCGTTCCAGAACGCGGTCACGGGAACGCGTTCCTTGGTTTCCTTGTCCACCATCACGGCCATGCCGGTGCCGCAATTGGGATGGCATCCGCAGCTCAACTGGCCCCAGTCGGCCTGCGGGCCGTGCACCAGGTCGCTCCAGTCCGAGAAGGTCGAGATGAAGGAAATCGGGAACCAGTCGCGCGCGGGCTCGCCCAGTCCCATCTGATTCTTCACGTCGTGCGCCAGGTGGGAGAGCGTGTAACGCTGTGCCGCGCGCCGTTCGTCGGTGACGGCCTCGTCGCGCCCGGTAAACGAAACCGGCTGGAAAGATAGGAACGGAATCTTCTTCGGGTTGTCGAGCGCGAACTGGACGATCCTTCCCACCTGCTCGTTGTTAATGCCGTTGATGATGGTGATGACTGGAATGATATCGACGCCGTTCGCGTGCAGGTTTTCGATGGCGCGCAGCTTCACATCGAACAGGTTGCCCACTTTGCGGTGCTGATTGGCGGCGTTGCCGATGCCGTCGAACTGCAGATAGGCGTAGCGCAGGCCGGCCTCGGCCGCCTGGCGGCAGAACTCCGGACTCTTGGCGAACTCGATCCCGTTGGTCGCGGCCTGCACCGAGGTGTAGCCCACCTCGCGCGCATACCGCACCGCCGCCAGGAAATGCGGCGAAATGGTGGGCTCGCCCCCCGAAAACTGCACCGACATCTGCCGCTTCGGCTTGATGGTGAGGGCGTTGTCGAGCAGCGTCTTGATATCTTCCCAGCTCAGCTCATGCACGAACCCGACCTGGTTGGCGTCCATAAAACATGGATCGCACATCATGTTGCAGCGGTTGGTCAGGTCGATGGTGAGAACCGAGCCGCGGCCGTGAGTAATCGTGCTCGAGCCGTGCTTGTGCAGCGTGGAATCGTTGTGCGCGCGGATGTCGCGGCCCGGGAAGACCTGCTCGATGTGCCGGTAGAACGACGCGTCGATCGACATCACGTCTTCGAAATGGCCGTGGATGGGGCAGTCCTTCACCATCAGAATCTTGCCGTCGCGCTCGATAATCTTCGCCTTGATCTCTCCCGGCCGCTGGCTATAGAGCGTATCGAGCGGCGTCTCGCCGTCGAGAATCCGCTGGCGTATCTCCGGCACGCAGCGCGGGCACAGCGAATCCGTCTCGCGCGGCCAGCCGAGCTGCGGCATCACCTTTTCCCAACTCTTGAGCAGCGGTTTTTCCGACCACTTGGGCGTGAAACCCGGGTTCTGGTGGATCTGATTCAGCTTGTCGAAGACCGTCCAAGCCGCATTGGCGGCTACTGTCAGAACTTTCTCGGCGTACTTTACCGGCTTGTGCATCTTCCCTTCACTCCTCTGGCGGCCTTGGCGCTATTGGGTTTGCGGACCCTTGGCTCCCAACGTGTGACTCCGTGCTTTTGCTCAGTATAGGCAAAGCGGCGGGCGTGTCCTACCGCTTGGCATTAAAGCGTTGAAATTATTGGTTGTACGGCAAACAACAGGGTTGAATGGAGCGCTGACTCCGCTGCCAGACCTGAGGCCTAGACGTATGAAAGAGAACGGCTTACAGCGCCGCTAAGCCCGTTTCACCACCAGGTCGGTGCCCCAGCTGCCATCCTCGGTCCCGAACTGGAAATGGATCTCGTCGCCCGCCAACTTTCCCTTGTAGACCAGCTTGTACGTGGTGCCCTGGTAGTCGGTGTTGATCCAGAAGGTGACGGTGTCGCCGTCCAGCTTGCCCTCTTTGATATCCGTGGGAGAACTGGGCATGCCCTCAATGCTCCCGGTTACGTCGGCGCCCTTGGCGGTGAGGTGCAGCACCACGGGCACGCTGTTGCCGTCAAAATCGAACGCTCCCTTCCAATCGCCATCGAGACCGGCAGGCCAGGCCAATGCGGCCAGGAACAAAAACAAGGCAGTCACAACACAAGCGCGCTTCATATACGAAGCCTCCCTAGGGGAATATTGTATCAGCGCCGCCGGCCCCGTTTGCACCCAGCGCCAGCAGTGTCACCGGGCCGGCAAAGCATTGGTCCGTCTGGTTTCGCCCCGGGGCGGGCGCTCGCCCTCGGGGCACGCTCGCTTCGGCGCGCATCGCTGGCAGCCGCATCACTTCTTCGCTTGCGCGGCCTTCTGCGTCGCGACGAATTCCGCCACGTTGCTTTTATCGATCAACGTCACGCCGGTGTCGACAAATGTCGGCAGCGGCGAGAACGAATCGCGCGCGAAGTCGAAAGAGAGCGAAGCCGGGGGATGGTGATGCAAGTCGTCCAGCATCCGGATGCTCAGGTAGGCCATGGTGAACGGCTTCTGGCCCAGCGTCGCGGTGATCACGCCGCTCTGGATGCCATCGATGGTGCGCTGGTCGGCGTCCATCCCCATCACCAGCTTGCCAGTCACCTTCTTGCGGTTGAGCACATCGGCCACTTCGGGCGCGGCGATCGAGACCAGACAGACGTACGCATCCACCGGTTCCTTCTTGTCGACGCTCTGCATGGTGCGATCGAAGACTACTCCGGGATCGCCCTTGGCGTCCACGATTTCCGTGATGTGAATGCCGGGATGTTCGGCGAAAATGTCGCGGTACCCTTGCAGCCGTTCCTTCAGGTTGGGCTGCTCCGGGAACGTGAAGATCAGCACGTTGCCCTTGCCGCCAAGATGGCTGGCCACCAACCGCCCTCCCATGAGGCCGGCTTTGTAATTGTCGGTGCCGATGAAGAACAGGCGCTTGCTGTCGGGCGAGTCCGAGTCCATGGTGATGACCGGGATTCCCTCGCCGATAGCGGCGTCGATATCGTCTTTCAGCGACGCGGGGTCGCCGGCGGAAACCGCAATCCCGGTTGGTTTCCGGCTGAGCAGGGCCTGAAACTGCTCGTGCTCGGCTTTCGGATCGTAGTTGTCCGGGCCGGCAACTTCGGTCACCACGCCCAACTGCGAGCCCGCGCGGGTGACCCCATTAGCCGCCTCCTGCCAGTACTCCACGCTGCGCAGCGCGGTCACCAGGTAATACTTTTCATCGGCGCTGTGCATTGACCCGCCACAGCCCGCCAACGATGCCAGCGCGGCCGCTGGCAGCAACCACATGGAACGTGACATGGCCTCCTCCCGAATGGCGAGTATAGCGTGCGGCCCTTCCGAAGAGAAGAGGCGCCGCATCGGCCCCCTCCAGCTCAGGACCCTCGGCGCGGATTGACTGGCGCCGTCGAGCCCGCCCTACCCAAGCACCACAGCCGGGATCTCGCCGGCCGTGACCGCCTGACCCGGCGCGGCGTAGCTGGTGCGCAGGTAGGCCAGCGCGATGGCACTCCCCTGCGCCGGCGAGTAGATGGATGAGGTGATCTCTCCCGCCTCCGCGCCATCGGCGGTCAGTTTCGCGCCCGCCGCCGCCGGCAGCGTGGAAGCCAGGCGCAGCCTCACCAGCTTGCGATTGACATGGCCCTGCGCGCGGATCCGCTCCACGATTTCCTGGCCCAGGTAGCAGCCCTTGGTGAAGCTCACCGCGCGCATCTGGCCGGTTTCCTGGGGAAGCGATGTGTCGCGGATGTCTTCCCCATAACGCGGCCGGCCGTTTTCCATTCGAACTACCCGCGCGTCCTCTTCGCCGGCCGGGCGGGCGCCCGCTTCCGAGAGCCGGCGGATGATTCCGTCCGCTTCGCCAAGCGGAGCATAGATGCGAAAACCGGGCTGGCCGGTCAGGCTGATGCGCGCGACCGTGACTTCCCCGCCCTCACCCCACGCGGCATGCTGATAATCGGAAGTCGGCGCGCTGCCGCCGGCGTTTGCGAGAACATGCGCCGCTTCCGGACCTTCGAGCGCAATCGCGCCGGTGGACGCGGTGACGTCCTCCAGTTCCACCTGGTCGGCAACGATGTAGCGCCGGATGTGCTGGATGACTTTTTCCCGCAGTTCGGGCTCGGTGTCGAGCAACATATGATCGTCGAAGGCGAGCAGCGTAAAATCCGCCTGGATGCGCCCTTGCGGACTGAGCAGGAACGCATAGCATCCCGAGCCGGCTGCCAGCCTCTTGACTTCGTTTGAGGCGAGATTGTGGAGCAGGCGCGCGCGGTCTCGTCCGCGAACCGCAATCCGCCCGCGGCCGCTCAAATTCATCCACGCCGCGCCGCGTTCCAGCGCTTCATAACCTTGGCTCATCGGTTTATTGGTCTAAAACTAACCATATCAGAGCCGGAACGGACAATCTGGCTTTGTCGCCGGAGCCTATCTACCCTCCGGCATGGGAATCTCCTGCGCGGCAAAGCGGGCAAAGGCGCGAAATTCCGGCAAAGCGGAAAAACTCGCGCCACTCTGATTTGCGGCTGGCGATCATCTTCCGGCTGAGTACACGATCCTGCCGCCGCGAATCGTCAGCTCGACTTTCGACAAGGCGGTCACGTCCTTGGCCGGGTCCGACTGCAACACGGCCAGGTCGGCGTCCATGCCCACGGCAACCCGAGCGCTGCGTCCGGAGTATCCGAAGCGCTGCGCGGGGCAGTCGTCAGGGACGCGAGGATTTGCGGAAAACTCATCCCCGCTCGAGCCATCAGCGTGAACTCCATCGCGGTATCGTAATGATCGATGTACCCAATGTCGGTGCCGAACAGAATCTCGCCGCCGGCTTGCGAGTAAGCGCGCAGTTCGGCGACCATCCCCGCGATCCAGGCCTCGCGCGCCTGGTCTGAGGTTGCACCTTTGCGCGCCTCGAAATCGAAGAGCGTCAGAGTCGGGATCAACGCCAGATTCAACT
>Ga0335078_10001453_pt1 | contig 35744 bp, 37 predicted proteins | sample Lox_Sample_32_FD_206711 | JGI IMG/M metagenome (GOLD analysis project Ga0335078, IMG submission 206711) | Soil microbial communities from Loxahatchee National Wildlife Refuge, Florida, United States - Lox_Sample_3.2 | ecosystem: Environmental > Terrestrial > Soil > Wetlands | place: USA...
GCCGCCGGCGACCAGACGCTGCGCTTCAACGAGCGCTTCGAGTGCAAAACCTGCGGGCGCGAATTCAGCGTCCCCGAGCCGATTCTGTTCAGCTTCAATTCGCCCGCCGGCGCCTGCCCGCGCTGCCAGGGCTTCGGCAACACCATCGATTTCGACATGGACCGCGTCATTCCCGATCGCGGGCTGGCGCTCAACGAAGGCGCGGTCGAGCCCTGGACCAAGCCGAAACACCGCTCCTGGCTGGGAAACTTCGCCAAATCCGGCGGCAAACGCGTTCCTTTCAACGTACCCTTTTGCGACCTCACCGCCGAACAACAGGAAGAAGTCTTCGCCTTCATCCGGCGCTTCTTCGATTTTCTCGAAACAAAGAAATACAAGCTGCATGTCCGCGTTTTTCTGAGCCGGTATCGCGGCTACGCGCTCTGTCCCGAGTGCAAAGGCTCGCGGCTGCGGCAGGACGCTCTCTATGTCCGCGTCGCCGGAAAGAACATGGCTGACGTGGTCCGCATGAACATCGCCGAATCCTACCAGTTCTTCGAGAAGCTGGAGTTGAGCCCGGAAGAGAGCGCCATCGCCGAGAAGATCCTGGTGGAAATTCGCCAGCGCCTGAAATTCCTCAACGATGTCGGCCTGGAATATCTCACGCTGGACCGGCTGTCGTCCACGCTTTCCGGCGGCGAAGCGCAGCGCATCCAGTTGGCAACCTGCCTGGGATCGCGCCTGGTGGGCGCCTGCTACGTGCTCGATGAGCCTTCCATCGGCCTCCATCCGCGCGATACCGGGCGGCTGATCCGCATTCTCGGGGAACTGCGCGGCCTCGGCAATACCATCGTGGTGGTGGAGCACGACCCCGACGTCATGCGCGCCGCCGATCACATTGTGGACCTCGGGCCGGGCGCCGGGGAGCATGGCGGCAGCATTGTTTTCGAGGGGCCGCTGGCCAAACTCACCAGCAACGGGAATTCATCGCTCACTTCGCGCTATCTCTCGGGTGAACTGCGCGTCTCTTCACCACGAGCTCGCCGCCCGGTGGACCGCAAGCGCATGCTGCTCTTTCGCGGCGCGCGCCTGCACAACCTGAAGAATATCGATGTCGCCATTCCGCTCGGCATGATGGTCGTGATCACCGGTGTTTCGGGCAGCGGCAAATCCACGCTGGTTCACGAGGTGGTGTTCAAATCGCTGGAGGCTCTGCACAAGGCCAGCATGACACCCGAAGAAATGGCGGCCGCGCCCGAGAGCGCCGACGCGGCTGAGCCGGTGGATTCGGGGCCGCGTCTGGCCTGCCGCAAAGTTGAAGGCGCGGAACGGATTTCGAGCGCGGTGATGGTGGATCAATCGCCCATCGGGCGCACGCCCCGCTCGAATCCGGTGACCTATCTGAAGGCCTTCGATATCGTGCGCGGGCTGTTCGCATCCACGCGCGAAGCCGAGAAGCGCGGATACACGGCCGGACATTTCTCCTTCAATGTGCCGGGCGGCCGATGCGAAACCTGCCAGGGCGACGGCACGGTGACGGTGGAGATGCAGTTTCTGGCCGACGTGGAGCTGATTTGCGACGAATGCAAGGGCACCCGTTTCAAGAGCGGGATTCTGGAGATCGCGTACAACGGGCTAAATATCCACCAGGTTCTGCGGCTCACCGTGCGCGAGGCCATGGATTTCTTCCATGCCACGCCGCGGCTGGTGCAGAAGCTGAAGGTGCTGGACGATGTCGGCTTGGGTTATCTGCGGCTGGGTCAATCGGCCACCACGCTCTCGGGCGGCGAAGCGCAGCGCGTGAAGCTGGCGGCGCACCTGGCATCGGCAAGCTGCGCCGGCACGCTCTTCATTTTCGACGAGCCGACTACCGGCCTGCACTTCGACGATATTGCCAAGCTGTTGGCATCGTTCGAGCGCCTGATCGCCAATGGCGGCAGCCTGGTGATTATCGAGCACAATCTGGAAGTGATCCGCGCCGCCGATTGGGTGATCGATCTGGGACCGGAAGGCGGAGCGCGCGGCGGCGAGGTGGTGGTCGCGGGAACTCCCGAAGAGGTGGCGCTCGATCCGAAATCGCACACCGGGCGGTTCTTGCGCGAAGCACAGCGATGAAGCCGGGCAATGCGCCCGACTGCCGGCCTGCGCGGCTCGTTAAAACCTGCGCGGCTCGTTAAAATAGGTGTCGAGGCTCCGTAATGCGAATCTTCACTCGAGCCCTGCTCTTCGCAGCCTTGCTATCCGCGCTTTCCGGCGCCGCTCCGGATGCGCTCTCCGTTATCTATCCAACGCTCAGCCGGTCGGACGACGGCGTCAACGAGCCCTCGGGCACGCAACACGTGGCGGGCGAGATGCTCTTCTTCACCTGCCGCGTCGCCAATTACACCAAATCGCCGGAACAAAAAGTGCACCTCGCGTATTCCATCCAGGCCTTCGATCCGAAGGGTGTGGCGCTCGATCAGATTTACAAAAACGAGATCGCCGAAGAGGTCGCGCCTCAGGACAAGGAGTGGCTGCCGAAGATTTCCACCGAAATCGCCCTACCGCCGGCGCTGCTTGCCGGAACTTACAAAATCACCATCAACGTGGAGGACTTGGTAGCCCACACCAAAGCCTCGCTCGACGTGCCCTTCCGCGTGAACGCCCGCGCGATTCAGCCGACTCCCACGCTGGCCGTGCAGAACATGCGCTACTACCGCAACGAGGACGATCCCACGCCCCTGTCCAAAGCGGTTTACAAGGCGGGCGATGCTTTGTGGCTGCGGTTTGATGTGACCGGGTACAAGTACGGCGAGAACAACCAGGTGAACCTGAACTACGTGTTCTCGGTGCTGGGCGCCGATGGCTCAGCGCTGTGGACTTCTCCCCAGCCGGCCGCGGAAGAGGGGCAATCCATTTACCCCAAGCCATACGCCTCGGGCACGTTTTCGATTCAAGTGCAGAGCGCGGTGAAGCCGGGCGAGTACGCGATCGGCGTGAAGGCGACCGATCTCGTGGGGAAGCAGACGGCCGAGGCCAGGCAGGCATTCACGGTGCAATAGGGTATATCGAGATGCCGGAGGTCAGCCGCTTTTTTGGCATCGTAATCCGGATGTATTTCGACGATCACAATCCGCCCCATTTTCACGCTTTCTACGGCGAAAGCGAGGCGCAATTCGGAATCGAGCCAATTGGTCTGCTTTGCGGCGCGTTGCCCAACCGCGCCATCTCCATGGTCCTGGAGTGGGCGGCTTTGCACCAGCAGGAGCTGACGCGAAACTGGGAGAGACTACACGACGAGCAAGCCGTGCAGAGAATTGCACCGCTGCAATAAGATGGAGTCATGAGGCCTCGTGTGAATCATGTTCGCCCCGTCGGCGGGTACCGGCTCGAAATCGGATTTACCGATGGCACCACGAGTGAAATCGATTTTGCGGACCGGGTTATCGGGCGGGGCGGAATGCTGCGTCCCCTATCCGATATCGATTTCTTTCGGCAAGTCCGCCTGGAACCCGAGGCTGGGACAATCGTCTGGCCTAACGGAGTTGACTTCTGCCCGGATGTTTTGTACAACCTCGCCACGGGCAGACCGGTTGAATCATTGAAATGCGTATAGCGGTTATAAGCCCGCAACTCGCTTTGCGATAATCGGAAGCAATGCGAACGGCCGTGTTTCTGCTTTGGGTCTCCGCGCTGGCTGCGGGCGATATCGGCCAACTCCAAAAGCTGATCGAAAGCAGGCGCTTCTTCGATCTCAGGAGCGCGCTCGATCAGCCCGGCTGGAACGGCCGCGAAACGCTTTTCTACCGCGGCGCTGTGGCCTGCCGGTTTGGGAAGGAAGCCGATGGCATCGGACTGCTGCGGGAATTCCTGAGCGCCGATCCCGGCCCGGATCTGGCCCGCAAAGCGCACGAAGAACTGGCTTCGGCATTTGACCGAACCGGCCGCTATAAAGAAGCCGCGCAGGAATGGAGCGAAGCGCTACGCCTGGCGCCCCAAAACGACCCCGACCGCGAAGAGAATGAAAATACCCGCCTTCTTCTGTCTTCACTTGCCGATGTTCCTCCGCCCTCCGCAGATGTTGGCGACGGAGGTTCGCTCCGCGCGGTACGCAATAAGCTCGGGTCGTGGAATGTCCCGGTTCAGATGAATGGTGTAACCGGCGAATGGATCTTCGATACCGGCGCCAATATCTCCACCATTTCGGAATCCGAAGCAAAACGCATGGGACTCGCCGTCCGCGACTCGGCGGCATATGTCACGGGATCGACCGGAAAGCGGAATTCGCTGCGCGTGGCCGTGGCGGCCGATCTGCAGTGCGGAGCGGCAAACATTCACAACGTCATCTTCCTGGTGATCGCGGATTCATCGTTGTATATCCCGCCGGTCCACGTACAAATCACCGGAATTCTCGGTTTGCCGGCTTTGCGGGCATTCGGCCGCGTGGCGGTGGCGCGTGACGGCTCAGTCCACATCCACCCGCACGATTCCACACCGGCCGGCGCGCCCAATCTGTTTTTGGATGGCGAATCGCCTATCGTTGAAATTGCTCACGGCGGGCATCGGCTCCAGATGTTCCTTGACACGGGCGCCAATGCGACCACGCTCTTCCCGGCTTTTCGCGCCGCCATGACCGCGGAAGAGCGTTCTACTCTGAAGACCAGGAAAGAAAGGGTCGGCGGGGCGGGCGGAGTACTGCAGCGCAAGGTTACGACTGTCCCGTTGCTGCAAATTGAAATCTCGGGCACAGCGGTGAACCTGAAAAAACTGAGCCTGCTGCCGGAGATGCCGCAGGGAGACGCCCGTTATCGCGATGGCGTCATCGGCATGGACGCGCTATGGAGCGGCTTCCTGCTGGATTTCGACAGCATGAGACTTGTCGTCGAATAAACTTGCAGGATTGCGCTTACTGCCGCAGGTTCAGCGAGCAGACACAGCGGCGGCAAATGCTGTCGGAAGCCACATCCAGGGAAGTCCTGAAACTTCGCGCCGCCGGACCGTTGAGAACCTCGATGAATCCGGATTCAGCGGCATTGCCGATCGGCCGGTGGAAGAAGCACGGCCTGACCGTGCCATCGGTCTCGATCACCGCCGAAACCCACGGTGCGTTGCATACCGGCGATTCGGGTTGGGCGAGCCCCAGGTGGGCGCGGAAGTGCAATGCGATGCGTCGGAGCTTCTCCGGTGAATCGGCCAGAAAGGACGACCCGCGCCAATCGTCGATGAGCGCTTCGATCTCCGCTTCAAGTCCTGACAGATCGCCTTCCGCGAGCGCGATTTCGCTCTGCCGCCCGGCGCTCCAGCCGCCTGGCCGGTTGAACGCGTCCGACGTCACGTCCGCCGCCAGAAACGAGATGCTGTTCAGCCGCAGCCGTTCCGCGGTGCGCGCCGTTTGGCGCAGCTCCCGATGGTTTTCCCGCTGCACGGTGGAACGCGCGGCAATCGGCAGCTCCGGACGAAATTTGCGAACGGCATCGACTCCACGAGCCAATAGTCCAAACCCGCCGGGCACGCGCCGGATCCGATCGTGCACCGGCGGCGGACCATCCAGCGACACGATCACATCGTCCACACATTCGGCGATGCGTCCGGCTTCGCGCTCGAAGAGAATCCCGGTGCTCAGAAGCGTCACGCGGATGCCGCGGCCGCGCAGCAACTCGCAGAGCCGGCTCCAGTGGGAATGCATCAGCGGCTCGCCGCCCGACAACACCACCCAGCGCACGCCGAGCCGTTCGAAATCCTCGAGGTAACGCTCCATTTGAGACGCGCTGATTTCGCGCTGGCCGGTTTCCTTCCAGATGTCGCACATGAGACACCGGCAATTGCAGCGATTGTGCGGGTACAGCACCACGACCGGCAGGGAGTCCAGCGCCGCGTTCATGCCGCCACCCGCCTGCCGGCCAGCCGGAAATTGCCGCCCAGCGCGGCTTCCACCGGCGCCGTGAACTGCTGCAAATCAATATCAACCAGCCAGCGCCCGCGACCCTCGATTTCGAGCGGCCGGAACTTCGCGGCCGCAACCAGCCCGGCCAACTTTTCGGACATGAGACGGATCCGTCCGCCGATGATCACCAGTTCCGGCCGCAGATTGTCGAGCGATTCGGCGGGTGTCTGGCCTTGATCTTTCACAACGACGACATCCGCCAGGCCGCCGTCGCGGATTTCGCCTTCCCCCGAATCGAGCTTCAGGATGCGCGCCGCTTCGCTGGTCACCATCTGGTACAAACGCTCGCGATCGATGTACCGGCGCGCGATGCGCAGTTCGTCCACCAGGTCGCCGTCACCGGTCATGGCGGAATCGGTGCCCAGCGCGATGGGGATCCCGCAGCCCAAAGTCTCGCGCGCCAGCGTGCGGCCGAGTGTAAACTCGTTGGCGCTCGGACACCAGACCAGCGAAACACCGCGGCTGCGAGCCAGCCGCAGCCCCGCCGAATCGAGCGCCACACCATGCACCAACACGGTCGAGGGACCGAGCACGCCGGCGGCATCCAGATCGTAAATCTCGTTGCGGGCGCAATTATCGGTGCCCTCGCAGGCGTGAATCACGAACGGAGCGCCCGCCGGCGTCGCCTTGTGCCGCTCCACCAGGTCCGGCGAGAATCGCAGCGAATGCGCCCATCCGAAGCGCGCCGCCACGCGCACCGGAAAGGAAGCATCCTCGAACACTTCCGCGTGATAGGGATTGTGATGCAGCACCGTGGTGACGCCGGCGATCAGGTTCTTGATAGCGCCCCACCAAAGGCGGACGGGCTTGGGAACCTGCAATTGCTCGCGCACCGGCGAATCCGACGGACGGAAGATTTCTTCCGCCCATGCGGTGGCATTCGCGTAAGGGCCGCGTCCCAGCCGGGGGAAGAGATTGAACTCCAGATGATCGTGGGCGTTGATGAGACCCGGCAGAATCAAATGGCCGCGAAGATCGATAGCTTCCTCGCCCGCGCCAAAACGTATCCGGCCGTGGTGGAAAGTCAGGTCGATCTGTTCCGAACCGGCCGCACTGCGCGCCACCCGTGCGCCCTTCAGTGTCACGGCTTGTTCCATGAGGCGATCCAGAGCGCCGGAACATGCAGCAGGCTCAAATACACATCGTCCATTCCGGCTTCGCGGAAGAAATGGCGTTCGGGCTCGCCAAACGGGACGTCGCGCCGCGATTCCAGGCGGAGGCGCGCGCGCTCCGCCGCGCCCAGCAAGTCGCGGGTGGAATAACAGAAATGGCGCATGTCATATACGGACCCATCCACGCGGAACGATCGCGTCGAGCCGGCGGCGACGCGGTCGGGATGCAGATCGGCGATGATCACGCGGCCGCCGCGCCTGGCCGCGCGGGCGAACTCGGCGAAGGCCCGATCGTGATCCTCAAAGTACCCGACGGCCAGCGAACACAACACTAGATCCGCCGCGTCCGCCGCGACCGGAAGGCGCGCGGCGTCGGCCAGCGCAACCCGGCCCACAGCTCCGGGTTTGCCGGCGGCACGCTCCAGCATCTGCGGACAAAGATCGAGGCCGATCGTGAGAGCATGCTGGTCCGCCAGGCGCGCCATCCAGCGTCCCGTTCCGCAGGCGACATCGACCACCCGCAGCCCGGCCACGGAGCCCAGCACTTCGGGGAGCACGCGGTCTTCCAGCGCCACCAGCGGATTGGACGCGGCATCATAAGTCGCCGCCCACAGCCGGTGGCCCTCCAGCGCGGAAACCAGCATTTTACAGGCTCTCCAGCCGCGGCCGGCGCAAGGCCACCAGCCGCTGTGCCCACTGCAATTCGACCGGGCAGGCATACACGCCCAGCGAATAGCGCCAACTGCTGAGCGCTTTTAACATGGCCCGCCCCCAGCGCGGCAGGTGGATGTCCTGCACGGTGGGCCAGCGCGAATTCACCACCAGCTCGAAATTGTCGATGCGGCGTTTAATAGGCCGCGGCAGCCACGCCAGGTGCGGATCCTGCCGCGTGGTGAAGTTCTGCCATCGCTCCGTGGCCCATTCTTCGGGCGACGCGGGGAATGCCACCTTGCCTTCGATATCGCCGTACATCCCGTCGGGGTGCGGCGTCGGAATGTAATGCTGCACGATGATCTCGGCGTCGGGGTTCAGCTTTTTGATACGGCGGATGAAGCGAATGGTATCGCGCGTATCGCGCTCGGGCGCGTGCGGATTGCCCACCACAAACGAAAACTCGGGCACGATCCGGAAGCGGCGGATGCGCGCCGCCAGTTCCAGCGTCTGTTCCGTGGTAATGCCCTTGTTCATCTCGGCCAGCGCCCAATCGGAGCCCGATTCCGCTCCGAAAAAGATCATTGCCGACCCGGCGCGCGCCAGCAGCCGCAGCGTCTCGTCGGAGTAGCGCAGCACGGTATCGATACGGCCCTCCGACCACCAGCGCAGCCCGAGCGGCAGAATCGCCTTCGCCAGCCCCGCGGTGTGAGATTCATTCAGGAAAAAGTTGTTGTCGTAAAACTGCACCGAATCGATGGCAAATTGCCGCTGCAGGCTTTCGAGCACGCGCGCGGTGCGCTCCGGCGTCTCGCACTTCTGCCGTCCCTGGTACACAGGGACGACACCGCAGAAATTGCAGCGGAACGGACAGCCGATGCTGGCCTGGTGGACGGCGGTGCGGCGGCCCAGAAACGTCGCGGCGATGTACTTCTCGGCGTTCGCCAGCCGATGGTACGGCAGGTAGGGGAGATCGTTGGGAGACCGGAGCGGGCGTTCGGCGGTGTGGACGAACAGGCCGAACTGGTCTTTGTACGAGAGGCCGCGCACGTCCCGAGGCTTGCGCTTGCCGTCGATCACCTCGATCACTTCCAGGAACGTCTCTTCGCCCTGCCCGCGGACCACGTAATCGACATAGCGCGCGCTCAATGCGGCATCCGTGTATAGCGTCGGAAAATAGCCGCCCCAAACGATCGGAACCTGGGGATATTTGGCGCGAAATTCCCTGCACAGCGGAATGGCCGCCACCATTTGCGGGCCAGGCATCACGGAAACAGCCAGCAGTTTGATCGGCGTCTCGCCCATGATGCGGTCGAGCGTCGCGCCGGGCTGCGGATCGGCATTGCCGTCCACGATGGCGTAATTCTCCCTGCCTTCCAGCACGGAGGCGAGCGACAGCGCCGCCAAGGGAAAACGGCGATTCTTCGGCCGCGTGGATCGCGGATGGAGCAGGACGATCATTGGAATCGACCCACCAGTATCCAGAAGCGCGACGGCGGCCGCCGCCGCTTCAAAAAGGCCTTCAGCGGACGCAGATGCCATTCCCAGCCGTACCAGGGGCGGTAAATGGTCCACGAAATTCCGAGCGATTTGGACAACCGCTCGATGGCTGGCTCATCCAGAAACTCGATGCTGCGGATGGCGTCCGATCGAAAGCCGTATTGCTGCCGGAACTGCTCGTGCCGTTCGGCCACCATGCGCTCGCCGTGTTCGCGTTTGCGATAGATCGGCGAATCGAGTATCACCAGCCGGCCATCGCGGCGCAAGCAGCGCCGCGCCTCGGCCAGGGTGACGTCATAATCGGTCGAATAGTGCAGCGACGAATTAAAAACCACCAGGTCGAACGTCTCGCCGGGGAATGGGAGGCGGTCGAATTCCGCCGCCGCGGCGGGGAATCGCTGCGGATAATAGCTCGCGCAGCGCAGGCCGTCGCGGGGATCTTCGAAGATATCGACCGCCACCGGATGGTCGTTCCGCAGCGCCAGCCGATAGCACATCCAGCAGTTGCCGGCGCCTAAATCGAGGATGTCGAGCTGCCGGTGTGCGCGCGCCTCCAGCGGAGCCAGGATCCGGTTCTCGAAATACCGGTAGGTAGCGGATCGCATCGCCCACATGGCGGAGTTACGGCCGGTGATATCGCGGTACGGGAGCGCGCTGTAATAAGCCGGATCGTCGGACCCGCGGCCTTCGGCGTAGCGGATCTGGCGGTATTCCTCGAGAAACCGATGGCGTGCTGTGGTGTCCGTAGTCATACGCGCCGGAAGATCAGAAGTCTATGATCGGCCATCGCGCGCGCCAAGCGAAGATGGGCAACCTTGCGATCGAGCGCCGCGAGCCGGTGCGAGAATTTTGAGATACAGGAAGGCGGCACAAACAGCCCGATGCCGGTCCAGCGAATCAGCCGGAAATGCGGCGCAAAGGCGCTTGCAAGCTGTCTTACCGTCGGGTAGTAAACATGTAGGGCAGACGATCGTTTTTTGTCGTCTGCCTGCCCGCTCCCAAAATCGACCGTCTGCCCTACATTCCATCGCCGGAATGCCTTCTTCCGCGGGAAATAATGCGCGATCTCCCAGGCGCACGTCCGGCCGATGACGCAGATCGCCAGGGCTCCGCCCGGCACGATCAGGCGCGCCAGTTGTTCCGCGACGGGCTCCATCCGTTTTACGCAATTCAGCGCACCGAAATTCGATATGGCGCCATCGAATCGACCTTCCATCACGTGTAATTCCTCGATCGCCAATCGCCGTGCCTCCACTCCGCGCGCCTTCGCCTCCCGCACCATCTCGGCCGAAGCGTCGATCCCGCTGACAGCGATCCCTCGTCCCATCAGGTGCAGGGCGTCGTCGCCGATGCCGCAACCCAAATCGAGCACCCGGCGGCCCTTTCGAAACAACGGATCGATCCAACGCCATACCTGCTCCCGCTGGCTGCGCCCGATCGCGGTCGCCGACCACAATGCCTCGTATCGTGCCGCCAACACATCGAATGCCGCGCCGGTCATAGTCCCTGGCTCCATGCCGCGCGCAGGCTGTCCTGTGCTGATTGAATGGCGGCCGCATCCGGCTCGCGATCGATCGTCCGCCGCAGGAATTCATCGGCCAACCTATAGAACTCGTTCGAGCGCTGGCCCTGAATCCGCAAATTGCGATCCGTGCCGCTCCGCCAGTCGCCGATATTCACCAGTTTCGACGCGACGCGGCCATGGTATTCCGTGCCCTTGATCGGGTAGGTGACGGTGGTGAAGCAGACGTCCGGCCGGCACTGCTTCACGTGGTCCACGGTGGCTTCGATGTCTTCAATCTCTTCGCCGTCGTAGCCCCACATCAGGAACATGCCCGTCTCGATCCCGGCGCGTTTCGACAAACGCACCGCTTCCCGCACCTGCGGCACTTTTACGCCGCGCTGCATGGCGTCGAGAATGCGCTCCGAGCCGCTCTCGGAGCCGATCCAGACGCGAAAACAGCCCAATTCCGCCAGCGTGCCGGCAACCCGGTCGGTAATGCGGTCGGCGCGCGTGATGCACTCGAACGGAACGCGCAGGCCCCGCCGCTTCATCTCCGCCGCGTACTCGAAGAGCCACCCGTAGTGGATGGTGAAAACGTCGTCGGCCATCCATAACATCTCGGGCTGGTAGCGATCGAGAATCCATTCCACCTCGGCCGCCACGCCCGCCGGCGAGCGGCGCCGATGCGTCTTGCCGTACACGGAGTGGCTGCACCAGTTGCAATGATAGGGGCAGCCGCGCGCGGTAACGAGCGAAACCGAGCCCTTCCCGTGGCGTGTCCGCCAGGCATTCAGGTAGCGGCCGATATCGATGCGTTCGCGATCCGGCCAGGGCTGCGCGTCTAGGTCTTCGAGCTGAACGGCGGGCGGCGTCTTCACCACCGAACCGGCTTCGTCGCGGTAGAAAATGCCCGGAATTGCGGCCCAGGCGGCCGGTTTCATGCCCGATCGCAACAGATCTTCCATGGCGCGTTCGCCCTCGCCCGCGACGATCACATCCGCGCCCGCGGCCAGATATTCATCCGCGTAGTTGGCCGGTTCCGGACCACCCAAAATCACGCGCCAACCGGATTGGCGCGCGCGGCCGGCGATTTCCACGACGGCGGCGCGCGTCATCAAGGTGCCGTAGATCCCGATTGCGCCGGCCGGCCCCTGTTCCAGAATGCGAAAAAGCCCGGCTTTCGATCCGAAAGTGGAATCGTACAATTCCACGGCGAAGCCTTTGGCCCGCAGATGCGACGACAGATAGAGGATGCCGAGGGGCGCGTATGGCTTCATGATCTCACGCTCTTTGACGTCGTCCTGGAGAAAATATCCGTGGGTGAGCAGCAGTCTCATGAGGCCGCCAGAACTGTCCGCGCAAGCGAACCTTCCAGTCCATAAACGCGCTCCCACGCCGCGCGGATCTCACAGCCGCGCTCGGGTGAGCGGACTTCCAGGTGCAGTGCATCCGCCAGCGCGCGATAGAATTCGCTGGAATACGCGCCGCGGAACATCATGGCCAAATCGCCGCTATCGGTCCAGTTGGCTTTGCGGCCAAGCTGCGCCGATACCAGTTGGTGAAATTTCGTCCCCGGGAGCGGATAAGATACCGATACGCCGATATCGTCGGGCTGAGTATCGCGCACCATGCGAATGGTGGCTTGGATCTCCGGCCAGCCTTCGCCCGGATATCCGAACTGCAAAAAGAAGCAGGCGCGGATGCCATGACGCCGCAGATGCTCGCGCGCCTGGTAGATGGACTCCACGCGCAAGCCCTTATCCATGGCATTCAGGATCTTCTGAGAACCGGATTCGGCGCCCATCCAGACTTCGCGGCACCCGGCGCGGCGAAGCGCGGCGACGGTACCGCGCGTCATCAGGTCGCATCGCGACTGCATCTTGAATGGGATGGCGGCGTCCAATTCATCCACCGCATCGGCGAATTCCAATGTCCAGCTTGCGGAGAGCGCAAAAATGTCGTCGCTGAACCAGATGTGGTCGGGATGGTAGCGGTCCTTGAGGAAACGCATTTCTTCGGCCACCATCCGCGGCGAGCGGACATGATGGGTATCGCCCCAGATCGGCTTGGCGCACCAGTTGCACTTATACGGGCAGCCGCGGCTCGATACCAGATTCAGCGAAAAATAGCCGTGTGCTTCCAGCCAGCGCTCGCGGTATTGCTCGATGTCCACCAGGTCCCAGGCGGCCGAAGGAAGCGAATCCAGGTTGGCACGCAGCTCGCGCGGCGCTGTAAAACGAATCGAGCTGTCTCCGCCGCGAAACGCCAGGCCGGCGATTTGTTGCGGAGGCCGTCCCTGCGCCAGCTCCAGCAGCGTGGATTCCACCTCGCCGATGAGCACGTAGTCGAAGCCGGCCTCCAGATAGAGCAGCGCGTTGTCGGACGAATCGGCGCCGTGAACCGCGGCCGCAATTCCGCGCGCCCGGGCCGCCGCTGCCATGCGAATGGACAGCTCGCGATTCCGTCCCAGGCACATCTTCGACAGGAAATTGAAGTCGTCGTCGCACACCACAAAAAGACGCGGCCGAACAGTGTCCAAAGCTGACTGAATCGCCGCCTCCGGGTCTTCGAACGTGACGTCGCACAGGCTGACGCGGAAGCCGGATTCACGCAGGACCGATGCCGCAATCAGCGTTTGCAGGGGCGGATACGGCTGCATCTTCTCCACCTGCTTGCGATCGTGGTAGAGGTGATTGCTGTGAGCCAGCAGTACGTCCGGTGTCAGCATGTGACGGCCTCGGCCGAAAGCTGGTGAGCATCCACCTTGGCCTTGATGGGCGGGAACCAGCGATTGGCGGCATTTTTCAGCCACAATTCAAACGGCAGCGCGTAGACGTCGTGATCGAGCCGCCAGCGTGCCGGCGCGCTGATGGCTTCGTGGACGAACCGGTTGAGCGGGTGTTTCTTGTGTCCGCCGATGGGAATCCGATTGAAGGCGATGCGCAGGTAGTCGCGCATGGTCTGAACGCGCTGATGCCGTTTGCCTTTCAGCCAGGGAAGAGTGGTGTAGCGCGGGAAAAAATCGGCCCAACCTTCCAGCGTTTTCGGGACATCGATACCCAGCTCGAACGCCTTCCGCATGATCGGCGAGCCCGGATACGGCGTAAAAATATTGGTCCAGAATTCGGCGCCGGGGTAGCGGCGGCAGATATTCATGATCAGTTCGATGGATTCGCGCCGCTCGGCGTCGCCTTCTCCCGGAAACCCGAAAATCATGTTGAAGCTGGGGCGGATGCCGGCCTGCGTCAGCCGCTCGGCGGCTTCGTAGATGGTCTCGATCTCCTGAAAATCCTTATTCATCAGGTGCAGCACTTTGGGAGAGCCTGAGTCGGCGCCCTGCGAAACCTGCGACAGCCCGGCGCGCCGCAGCAATTTCAGCTCGTCCACGGTGAGGCGCGTCACCAGATTCGTCGATCCCTGAATGCTCCAATCGAATTTCACTCCGGTGCGAACCAAACCTTCCGCAATCGCCACCGCCCGGTCGCGATCCACCAGGAAGTTGTCATCGACGATCCACAGCAGCGAGAGCCGGTTGCGCGAAACCAGCTCGGTGGTCTCTTCCACCACCTGGCCGGCATCGAGCGCGTTCCATTTGCGCCCGTAGACACCGTCATTGGTGCAGTACGCGCAATCGAACGGACATGCCAGGCTGGATGTGTACATTGCCCAGCGGCGTCCGCTGACGCGCTGGTAGGCGTCGAAATCGGCCAGTTCGTACGCCTTCGGCGGCAGTTCGCGGATCGGTTTCAGCGGCCGCGGCAGGTTGAAAATGATACGTCCATCTTGCTTGTAGCCGACCCCTGCGATGCCCTTCATCGACTCGCCGGCCTCGATGTGCCGCACGATATCGAGAAAGGCTTCTTCGCCCTGGCCTTTCACGACAATATCCACATATTCCGCCGCCAGAGTCTGATCGGGCAGCAGCGAAGGATGCCAGCCGCCCAGCACCACGGGCTTGTTGGGGTAGAGTTTTTTGGCGGCGCGGGCGATCTGCACGGTCTCGCGAATCATCGGACCAGTCACCAGCGACACGGCGAGACAAAGGGCGTCGTCCAGCTCTTCGAGGACTCGCTTCTGGAAATTGGGCGTGATGGTGGAATCGATAATGCGGACCTGGTAACCCGCGCGCAGCAGCGGCGTCGAGACGGCCAGAATGCCCAGCGGGGCCGTAGCTTCCTGGCTGGAAAAGGCGGGGAAAAAGAAGACGATCTTCTTTGATTTCATAGGGTTCACGGATGGACCGGTCTCCCGGTTGAAACCGCTCGTTAGCCCCTCTCGAAGCCATTGTATAGAGGCCCTTCCCGGGTAGCGTCCGCGCGATGTAAGAATCTTGTAAAAGCTGGCGGACGCTGTCTATGCGCTGCCGCACGTTATGATTGGTACTTCCTCATGAAGGCTCTGGTGACGGGTGCGGCGGGCTTTATCGGGAGTACGCTTACCGACCGGCTGCTGTCGGAAGGGCACGCCGTGACCGGATACGACAACTTCTCGACAGGCCGGCCGGAGTTCCTTGCCGATGCGCGCCAGTCTACCAGGTTCCAGCTCTGCCAAGGCGACCTGCTGGATCCGCCGCAGCTCGCCGCCGCCATGTCCGGCGCCGATATCGTGTTCCATCTGGCCGCCAATGCCGATGTGCGGCGCGGTCCCGAGCACCCGCGCAAAGATCTGGAGCAGAATACCATCGCAACCGCCAACGTGCTCGAAGCCATGCGCCAGTGCGGGGTCCACAGGATCGTGTTTCCCTCCACCGGCTCGGTTTATGGCGAACCGGGGATTTTCCCGACCCCGGAAGACGCTCCATTCCCCGTTCAGACTTCGCTCTATGGCGCCTCCAAACTGGCCGCCGAAGGCCTCGTCGCGGCCTATTGCGAAGCGTTCAATTTGCAAGGCTGGATCTTCCGTTTCGTCTCCATCCTCGGCGAGCGATACACGCATGGCCATGTGGTCGATTTTTGCCGGCAACTCGCTCAACATTCCGGCACACTGCGCGTGCTCGGCAACGGCCGGCAGCGGAAGTCCTATCTGTACGTCCAGGATTGCATCGACGCGATCCTGGCTGCAATCGAACGCGCTCCGGGCAAGGTGAACGTGTTCAACCTCGGGACCGACGAATACTGCACGGTGGACGAATCGATCGGCTGGATCACGGCCAGGCTGGGAGTCTCGCCGGCGCGCGAGTACGCCGGCGGCGAGCGCGGATGGGTCGGCGACAGCCCGTTCATTTTCCTCGATTGCAGCCGCATTCGCTCATTGGGATGGCGGCCCGCGCTGCGCATTCGCGACGCGGTGGAACGGACGGTTGCGTACCTTCAGGAGAACCCATGGGTGATGGACCGCGAGTGAGCGGCGGCGCGCTCGAAGGAGCCACCGCCATCATCACCGGAGCCTCGCGAGGACTGGGCGCGGCCATCGCGGGGGCGATGTCGCGCGCCGGCGCCGAAGTGCTGCTGGCCGCTCGATCCAAATCCGGCCTCGATAAGGTCCGTGGCGGGCTGCCCGGACCGGCGCACGTCTTCGCCGCTGATTTGCTCGATCCTTCCGCTCCGGCGGCGCTCATAGCCGGAGCCCGCCGGCTCTGGCCGCGGCTCGACATCCTGGTGAACAACGCCGGCATCGCTGGTCCAATCGGGCTCTTGGTCGACAACGACTGGCGGGAGTGGCGCGACACCATTCAGGTCAATTTCCTGGCGCCGGTCGAATTGTGCCGGCTGGCGATCGCCTGGATGCGTTCCACGGGCGGCGGCCGGATCGTGAATCTTTCCGGCGGCGGGGCCACCAGCGCGCGCGCCCGTTTCTCGGCTTATGGCTCGGCCAAGTGCGCGCTGATTCGGTTCAGCGAAACCATCGCCGCGGAGGTCGCGGACAACGGGATTCGCGTCAATTGCATATCGCCGGGAATGCTGCGGACGGACATGCTGCAGGACGTGCTTCGCGCCGGGCCGGAACGCCTGGGAGCGGACGAATTCGCGCGCGTGGAAAGGTCGGCCGCGGGCGAGATGGCGGATCCGGACGTCGCGGCGGCGCTGGCGGTCTACCTGGCTTCGGAAGCATCCGGCGGTATCACCGGCAAGCTCATCAGCGCCGTCTGGGACCCATGGCGCAATCTGGCGGAGCACGCCGCCGAACTGAGCGAGTCTGATATTTACACTTTGCGGCGGATCACTCCTCAAGACCGCGGAAAGGACTGGCGGAGGTAGTCTCTACCGAACAACCTCGTCATGACCACGGCTAGCCATTCCGTCGCCATCATCGGCTGCGGTTTGATCGGCGCGCGGCGCGCCCAATCCGCCGGCGATTGCCGTATACGCGTCTGCTGCGACGCGATTCCGCAGCGCGCCGAACAACTCGCCGCCCGATTCGGCGCCCAGGCCTCGACCGACTGGCGCGCCGCGGCGGCGTACCCCGAGACCGACATCGTAATCGTCGCCACGACGCACAATCAGCTTGCGACCGTCGCCGAAGCTGCCGCTGCTGCCGGCAAGCACGTGCTCATCGAAAAACCCGGCGCACGCCGCGCGGCCGAGCTCGATCCGGTTCTCCGCGAAGCCAAACACACAGGAGTCGCGGTGCGCATCGGATTCAATCATCGGTACCATCGCGCGCTGCGAAAGGCGCGCGAGATTTTCCTCACGGGTGAATTGGGCGAAATGATGTTGGTGCGCGGCCGCTACGGCCACGGAGGACGCGTCGGCTATGAAAGGGAATGGCGTGCCGACCCGGCCGTCTCGGGCGGCGGCGAGTTGCTCGACCAGGGAATCCATCTCATCGATCTCTCCCGCTGGTTTCTGGGCGATTTCACGCGCGTCGAAGGCCGCCTGGCGACCTATTTCTGGAATATGCCCGTCGAGGATAATGCCTTTCTGACTCTCACTGCCGCTGGGGGCCAAACCGCCTTTCTCCACGCCTCCTGGAGCGAATGGAAGAACCTCTTTTCGTTCGAAGTCTACGGCCGCCGAGGCAAGCTGGAGGTCTCCGGATTAGGCGGCAGCTACGGAATCGAGCGGCTGGCCCACTACAGGATGGCGCCCGAGATGGGACCGCCCGCGACCACGATTTGGGAATTTCCCATGGCCGACAATTCCTGGGATCTGGAATTCGCCGAATTCCTCGAGGACATTCGCCTGGGCCGTGATCCGGCGCCGGGAATCGCCGATGCTCAAGCCGCGCTGCGCATCGTCGAAGAGGTATACGCGGGGGCGGGCCGATGATTATCACCCGCAGCCCGATGCGCATCTCGCTCGGCGGGGGCGGCACCGATCTGCCCTCGTACTACCGCCAATTCGGCGGTTTCGTGATCTCCGCCGCCATCGATAAGTACGTCTACATCACGCTTCACGAGACCTTCGTGCCCGAGGTGATCGTGAAGTATTCCAAAATGGAGATCGTGGAGCGCGCCGAGGATGTCAAGCATCCCATCGTGCGCGAAGCGCTGCGGCTGATGGATCTGGGCGTTCCCCACATCGAAATCGCCAGCATGTCCGACATCCCGGCGGGCAGCGGTCTCGGATCGTCCGGCAGCTTTACCACGGCCCTGCTGCGCGCGCTGCACAGCCTCAAGCGCAACAACATCAGCCGCCAGGAACTCGCCGAACAGGCTTGTCACATCGAGCTCGAGTTGCTTCGCGAGCCCATCGGCAAGCAGGACCAGTACATCGCTTCCTTCGGCGGTATCACCTGTTTTGAATTCGAGATCGATGGCCACGTGACGGTTTCGCCGCTGCGCATGGACCCGATGACGCTGCATAACCTGGAAGACAACCTGGTTCTGTTCTTCACCAGCTTTACCCGCAGCGCTTCCGATATCCTCCGGGACCAGGACACCCGCAGCCGCCAGGGCGACGCGGCGATGATCGAGAATCTCCATCTGGTGAAACAGCTCGGCTATGAAAGTAAGGCCGCCTTCGAATCCGGCGACCTGCGACGATTCGCCGAAATCATGCACGTCCACTGGGAGAATAAGAAGAAGCGAAGCACCGGGATGAGCAGCGGGCGGATTGACGAATATTACGACCTGGCGCGGAAGAACGGCGCGCTCGGAGGCAAGCTCATCGGCGCGGGCGGCGGCGGATTTCTCATGTTTTATACCGAAGACAAAACGCGGCTGCGGCGCGTCATGTGCGGCGCCGGCCTGCGCGAAGTGCGTTTTCGCTTCGATTTCGAAGGCACGCGCGTGCTGGCGCAATCGTGATGCTTCCCCTGGCGATTCTGGCGGGCGGACTGGCAAAGCGGCTGCGTCCGCTCACCGACACCATCCCGAAAGCCCTGATTACGGTCGCGGGCGAGCCGTTTCTGGCGCACCAGCTCCGGCTGGTGCGCAATCGTGGAGTTCGCCACGTGGTGCTGTGCGTCGGATACCTCGGTGAAATGGTCCGCGATTTCGCCGAGGACGGACGCCGGTTCGGCCTGGAAGTGCAATACTCGTTCGATGGCGGCCGGTTGTTGGGCACCGCGGGCGCGTTGCGCAAGGCGCTCCCCCTGCTGGGCGATCGCTTCCTGGTGATGTATGGCGATTCGTATTTGCCGTGCGATTACTATGCCGTAGAAGATGCGTTTCTGGAATCGGGGCGAGAGGGCCTGATGACGGTGTTTCACAACGAGGGCCAATGGGATGCGAGCAACGTCGAGTTTTGTGACGGCCGGATTCTCGCTTATTCCAAGAATCAAAGCGACCCCAGCATGCGGCACATCGATTACGGGCTGGGAGCTCTCCGCGCCTCGGCGTTGGACAACCTCAACGACATGGCGCCCAGCGATCTGGCCGCGGTCTACCAGGATCTGGTCGCGCGCGGCGAATTGGCGGCGTTCGAAGTGGACGAGCGGTTTTATGAAATCGGCTCTTTCGAAGGGCTGGCAGCCCTGGAAGAGATGCTCGTCGAGACTGGTGGTGGGCAGTGAGCGGGTTCACCGCGCAGTTCTTAGGTGAAGCTGCCGAGATCGTGCGCCGGCTCGATGCCGCCGCAATCGATGGCATGGTGGAGACGTTGGCTGCCACGCGAGCCGGCGGCGGCCGGCTGTTTATCCTGGGCGTAGGCGGAAGCGCGGCCAACGCGTCCCATGCCGTAAACGATTTTCGCAAACTCACGGGAATCGAAGCCTACACTCCCACCGATAACGTCTCGGAACTCACCGCGCGCACCAATGACGAAGGATGGCCGAGCGTGTTCGAAGCCTGGTTGCGGACCAGCCGCCTTCATGCCGGCGATTGCGTGCTGGTTTTCTCGGTCGGCGGGGGCAGCCTCGAGAAGAACGTGAGTCCCAACCTGGTGCTGGCGCTGCAATACGCGCGCTCGGTCGGGGCGAAAATCGCGGCGGTGGTGGGCCGCGACGGCGGTTACGCCGCGCGGGTCGCCGACGCATGCGTGATCATCCCCACGGTGAATCCGGCCCACACCACACCGCATACCGAGGCATTCCAGGCGGTGGTGTGGCACCTGATGGTTTCGCATCCCGCCCTCAAGCAGGCGGAGACCAAATGGGAGTCGGTGCGCTGAAGGACCATCGCCGCCAAGCCGTTTTTCTGGATCGCGATGGAGTGCTGAATCGCGGCATCATCCGCGGCGGCAGGTCGTATCCGCCCGCCAATCTCGACGAACTCGAGATACCGGCGGGCGTCGCCGAAGCGCTGCAGTCGCTGAAAGCGCCGGGGTTCGCGCTCTATGTAGTCACCAACCAGCCGGACATTTCCCGCGGTACGCAGACGCGCTCCATGGTGGACCAGATCAACCGCTCGCTGGCGGCGCAGCTGCCGCTCGATGGTGTTTATGTGTGCCCGCATGACGATCGCGATCATTGCGGGTGCCGCAAACCGAAACCTGGCATGTTGCTCGCAGCGGCTGCCGAGCATTCCATTTCGCTGGCCGACAGCTACATGATTGGCGATCGCTGGCGCGATGTCGAAGCCGGCCAGCGCGCCGGCTGCCGCACCATCTGGCTCCATGCGGGCTACGCCGAACGCGCTCCGACCAACCCGCCGGATGCTACACTCGATTCACTGCCGCAAGCCGCTGGCTGGATTCTCGAGCGCGAGCGCCAGCGGTGAGGGTGCGATGAAATCCTTAGCGGATCTCCGAATCAAGATCTTCGCCGATGGGGCCGACATCGCCGGCATGCTGGAGATGTATCGCCACCCGCTGATCCGCGGTTTCACCACCAATCCCACTCTCATGCGCAAGGCCGGCGTGCGCGATTACGAAGCGTTCGCGCGCGATATCCTGGCGGCCATTCCCGACCGCCCCGTCTCGCTTGAAGTGCTGGCCGATGATTTCCCGGACATGGAGCGGCAGGCGCGAGTGATTGCGTCGTGGGCGGCTAACGTCTTCGTCAAGATTCCGATCACCAACACGCGCGGCGAGTCTTCGTCCGGCCTGATTCAACGTCTCAGCCGCGACGGGATTCAACTCAACGTCACCGCGCTTCTCACCCTCGAACAGGTGCGTACGGTGGCGGCCGTTCTCGATTCGCGCACGCCGGCCACCATCTCCATGTTCGCCGGACGCATTGCCGATACCGGCATCGACCCCGCGCCGGTAATCGCGGAAGCACTGGCGATGCTGCGCGCGGTCCCGAGCGTCGAGCTGATCTGGGCCAGCCCGCGTGAAGTTTTGAATATCTTCCAGGCCGACGCCGTGGGCTGCCACATCATCACCGCGACGCATGACCTGCTCCAGAAACTGCCGCTGATCGGCAAGGATCTCACGCAATACTCGCTGGAGACGGTCGCGATGTTTTATACCGACGCCATGGCTTCGGGTTTTGAAATATCGTATGGGCCAGGTTGGCAAACCGCGGCGGATTCGCCACCCGCCCGCCGCTAATCTTATGCCGGTCCGCGCCATTGGTTTCACCCGCCGGATGCTGCTCAAGTCCTCTATCGGCCTGCCGATCTCCGGCGTTGTCTTCGCGCGTCCGTCACCGCCCGAAACCGTTGCCCTTTTCGACGGCAAGACGCTGAACGGCTGGCTCCAGATCGAAAACAACGCGACTGCTTTTTCCAGCAGCGGAATCACCGATCCGGCGGCTTTTGCCAGTAAGCTGAGCACCGGCGCGGATCCGGTCTCCGCGTTTCTGCGCAGTCAACTGCGAGAACCGGTGAAGGTCGATCTCGCAACCTACGTCCCGGCCAGTCCGAATGCCAAGACGATTCTCTCCGAGCTGGTCCGGAATCTCAACTTGATCGTCGCCGGGCGATCGATTTACGATCCGGCGCGTTTCCGCGGCGTCGTCCTGCGTCCGGAAACCGCGGCACTGGTGCGGGAGAATCCGCACGGCCAGACGCTGGCGCGCTTGAACAAGCTGCTCCTGGAAGATGCATACCCGTCGGAGCTTGCGCCCTCTTCATCCACCGGCTGGACGGTCAAAGACGGTGCGATGGCGAGCACCGGCTCGGGCCGCGGCGTCATCTACACCGCGCACGATTACGGCCGTTTCCGGCTTCTGTTCACGATGCGGCACATCTCCGGAAATCCCGATCATCAGGCCTGCGTCCTGATATTCTGCACGCGTCCGGAAGCCGGTGAAATCCCTCTCGACGCGCTCGGCGGCATCCAGTTTCAGGTCCCCAACGGCGGCCATTGGGACTACCGCCCCGGCATGAACGAGAGCGGCGGCGCCGAGTTCACGGTCGTGAACAGAACGTCGTTCGACGTTCACGATTGGAGCCGCGTGGAAATCGTGGCCGACGCCGCTGCCGGAACCGCGCGAATGTCCGTCGCTCAGCCGGTTGGAAGCCGGCCAATCGAAGTGCTCCGATTCATGAATCCCACGGCCGGCAAGACCGGACCGATCGCCTGGCAGATGCACAACGCCGGTCTGCTCGACGAATACAAAGATGTGAGCATCGAAGTGGACGCGCCTGCCCAACACTAGAGGCGGCGCCCCGGCCGCGTGCCATAACTGTCAATTTGACCACACCCCCACGCCTTCGTTATCCTGAACTTTTCACGGTAGAGGTGCGGCGGTCATCAGTAGCCGGATTGGAGTTCCGATTCCGTTTCGGAAATCCGCGCAAAAGGGGCCGGCAGTTCCGCCGAAGCCGGTTTGGAAACGGCAATTCCTTCCGGTTGGGGAGTCCGGCTAAATCCGGCTCACTGTCACTCGATTCTCCATCGGGTGGAGCGCTATCGGGAACGGCATACGCCCGCACTCCGGGCGGCGTCTTCCTTTTACCTCCCCCGACAACTTGGCCCGATGAACGTTTTTGAACTCACGCGCGCGCTGATCGATATCGAATCGATCACCAACAACGAAGAGGCCGTCGGCAACTTCCTTTACGACTATCTCGCGCCGCTGGCCGAACGCTTCGATGGTTCGATTGAGCGTGTCGAGGTTGAGCCGCGGCGGTTCAACCTTCTGGCCCAGTGGGGGCCGCAGGTCGCCGTCACTCTATCCACCCACCTCGATACCGTACCGCCGTTTTTCGCTTCGCGCGAAGACCCGACCCATATCTGGGGACGCGGCGCGTGCGACACCAAGGGCATCATCGCCGCCATGATCCACGCCGTCCGCGGATTGCTCGAGGCGGGACAGCGGGGTTTGGCGCTGTTGTTCGTCGTGGGCGAGGAGCGCAACAGCGCGGGAGCGTATCACGCAGCCAGGCACGGCCGCGGATCGCGCTACATCATCAACGGCGAGCCGACCGGCAATAAGCTCGCGCTGGCATCGAAGGGCGTTCTGCGGTACGAAGTCTGCGCCAGCGGAAGGATGGCGCACTCCGCCTACCCCGAACTGGGCGATTCCGCGGTTCACAAGCTCATCGATGCGCTTTCCGCCATCCGCGCGATTCCGCTTCCCACGGATCCATTGCTCGGCCCGAGCACGCTGAATGTCGGCACTCTTTCGGGCGGACGCGCGCCGAACATCGTGGCCGATGAAGCCCATGCCGATATCATGATCCGCCTGGTCGGCGATTCGGCGGAAACCAAGCGCGCTCTGGCCGCCGCCGTCAATGGCCGCGCGGAACTGCGCGAAGTGATCGAGATCCCGGCGCTGCGTCTCGGAGCCATTCCGGGAATTGCCACCACCGTCGTCGCCTTCACCACCGACATTCCGGCGTTCGGCGGCGCCTGGGGCGAGCCTTACCTGATCGGCCCGGGATCCATACACGTCGCCCATACGCTGGAAGAACGGATATCGAAGCCCGAGCTCATCGAAGCTGTCACCATTTATCAACAAATGATCGGATACTTATGCAAAACCGCATCGAAGTAGGTATCTTGGGCGCCACCGGAATGGTGGGCCAGCATTTCATCAAGTTCCTGCAGGGCAATCCCTGGTTCGAGCTCAAGTGGTTGGGCGCCAGCGACCGCTCGGCCGGGAAAAAATACCGCGACGCCATGACCTGGCACCTGGCGGGCGGCACACCCGACACCGTCGCCGGCCTCACGGTGGAAGACTGCAAGCCGGGCAACGCGCCGCGCCTTCTCTTCTCGGCGATGGATGCCTCGGTCGCCACCGAAATCGAGCGCGCGTTTGCGCAGGCGGGGCACGTGGTCGTTTCCAACTCCCGCAACCATCGCATGGAACGCGATGTGCCGCTGCTCGTCCCGGAAATCAATGCCGATCACCTGAAGCTCGTGCCCGGGCAGCAACGCGCGCGCGGGTGGAAAGGGCAGATCGTCACCAATCCGAACTGTTCCACCATCGTGCTCACCATGGGACTGGCGGCCCTGAAGCCTTTCGGCATCACGCGCATCATCGCCATCACGCTACAGGCGATCTCCGGCGCGGGATACCCCGGCGTCGCTTCCATGGACATCGTCGGCAATGTGATTCCATTCATCGGCAACGAGGAAGAGAAGATGGAGATGGAGACGCAGAAGATTCTCGGCGAGTTCCGGGGCGATCACATCGAGCCGCTGCCGGCGCGCATGAGCGCCCACTGCAACCGCGTGCCGGTGGTCGATGGCCATACCGTTTGCGTGAGCGTCGAATTCTCCGCCAAACCTTCAGCCGGCGATCTCCGCCACGCGATCGACAGCTTCACATCGGTTCCGCAGGAACGCAAACTTCCCAGCGCGCCGCCGCGGCCGGTAATCTACATGGAAGAAGCCAATCGCCCGCAGCCTCGCAAGGACGCGGAGCGCGAACGCGGCATGGCGGCTTTTGTGGGACGGCTGCGCGCCTGTCCCGTGCTCGACTACAAATTCGTGGTCCTCGGCCACAACACCATTCGCGGAGCCGCCGGCGCGGCGGTTTTGAACGCCGAGCTGATGCACTCCGAAGGGATGCTCGACTGATGATCGTGATGAAATTCGGCGGCACGTCGGTGGAATCGGCGACTGCCATCGAGCGCGTCGCGGGAATCGTTCGCGCGCGGCAAGAGCGCCATCCGGTGGTGGTGGTTTCGGCCATGGGCAAAACCACCAACAAGCTGCTGGCGATCGCGCAATCGGCCGTAAAGGGCCGCCGCGACGACTACATTGCGCAGCTTCACGATTTGCGCGACGCCCATTCGCGCGAAGCTCGCCTGCTGGTTCCGCTCGATCACCGCGCCGAGCTCGACCACCTTCTGGACACCCACTTTCAGGAATTGACGGAGCTCGTAAAAGGCCTGGCGGTGCTCGGCGAGCTCACGCCGCGTTCCATCGACGCCATTTCCAGCTATGGGGAACGAATTTCCAGTTATATCGTCGCCCTGGGATTCCGCCATTTCGGCATGCGCACCTCGCACGTGGATTCGCGCCGCGTCATCGTCACCGACAAACGCCACACGCAGGCCGCCCCCAATTATCCCGAGACCTACGCCCGGCTGGCGGCCGCGATTCCGCCGCTGGCGGCCGAAAGCGTGGTCGTGATGGGCGGGTTTATCGGCAGCACCCCGGAAGGCGTCACCACGACTCTGGGACGCGGCGGCTCCGACTTCACCGCCTCGATCGTCGGCGCGGCCATCGCCGCCGAAGAAATCCAGATCTGGACCGATGTCGACGGCATGCTCACCGCCGATCCGACGATCCTGCCGGGCGGCCATCGCGTCAAGACCATTTCGTTCGCCGAAGCCGCCGAGCTGGCCTATTTCGGCGCCAAGGTGCTGCATCCGGCGACGGTGGTTCCGGCCGTGGAAAAGAATATTCCGGTGCTGATTCTCAACTCCCGCCGCCCGGATGTTCCCGGGACGCGCATCGTGGCCGACGCGGTGCATTGCGAAAACGTGGTGAAATCGATCGCCTGCAAACGAAAGATCACCTTGCTGAATGTTCACTCCACGCGCATGCTGATGGCGCACGGTTTTCTGCGGCGCATCTTCGAAGTGTTCGACCGCTTCGAAACGCCCGTGGACATGGTGGCAACCTCGGAAGTGAGCGTCTCGCTGACCATCGACAATACCTCGCGGCTGGAGGAGGTCCTGGCGGAATTGCGCCAGATAGGCGAAGCCGGCGTCGAAAGCAACCAGGCGATCGTCTGCCTGGTGGGCGACAACATTCGATACACTCCAGGAGTGGCGCGGCGCATCTTCAACGCCCTCGACGGAATCAACATCCGCATGATTTCGCAGGGAGCGTCGCTGCTGAATCTCAGCTTCGTGGTCGCGGAAGCCGATCTGCGCGCCGTGGTCGAGGCATTGCATACGGAATTCTTCTCCACGCTCGACCCGGTAGTCTTCGAGCGGTATGAGGCGGCGCATGTCTGACGCGCGGCGCGCGGCCATCGTCGGTTATGGAAAAATGGGCCGGCTGATCGAGCAGCTCGCTCCCGAGTACGACTTTGCCATTGCCCTCAAGCTGGATGAATTCAACAACAGCAATTTCGAGGGCCTCACCGCGCGGAATTTCGGCGAGATCGACGTCGCCATCGATTTTTCGATTCCTTCCGCCGTCGCGCGGAACGCCGAAGGCATCGCCGCGCTCGGCGTCAACCTGGTCATCGGCACCACTGGCTGGGCGGGGCAGATGGATGCGGTTAAAGCGGCCGTCGAAAGGCACGGCATCGGCGCGGTGTGGAGTCCGAATTATTCCGTCGGCGTGAACGCCTTCTTTCGACTGGTGGCGGAGGCGGCGCGTCTCTTGGCCGCTCAGCCCGAATATGGCGCGTGGGCGTGGGAAATTCACCATTCCACCAAGAAGGACGCGCCATCGGGGACGCTGCTGAAGCTCATCGAGGGAATGAAGCGCGCGGGATACACGCGGACGATCAGCGAATCGTCCAACCGCGCCGGCGCCCATCCCGGAACGCACGAGATCGGTTTCGATTCGGCCGCCGACACGATCGTCTTACGCCACACGGCAAGAAGCCGCGAAGGCTTCGCCCGCGGGGCGTTGCAGGCGGCTCGGTGGGTGGTCGGCAAAAAAGGACTTTACGAGTTCGGAGATATTGTGTTTTCGTAGGGCAGGTTGGTAACCTGCTGCGGGTTCGCAACCCGCCGGGCGCGGATGGCGGATTTCCAATCCTCCGCAGGCTGCCAGCCTGCCCTACATAGGAGGCGGTACATGTTTACAGGATGCGGCACGGCGCTGGTCACTCCCTTCCGGCGCGACCAATCGCTGGATGAAGAAGCTCTGCGGCGTTTGATCCGCCGCCAGATCGCAGCCGGAATCAACTTCCTGGTGCCCTGCGGCACCACCGGCGAAAGCCCGACATTGACTCGCGCCGAGCACTTGCGAGTGGTCGAGATTGCCGTGGAAGAGGCGAAAGGCGCCGTGCCGGTCCTTGCCGGCGCCGGCGGCTATAACACCCATGAAGTGATCGAGCTGGCGCTGGCATGCAAGCAGCTCGGCGTCGATGGAATCCTCTCCGTCACCCCTTACTACAACAAACCGACACAGGAAGGGCTCTTCCAGCACTACCAGGCGATCGCGTCGGCCGTTTCCCTGCCGATTATCGTGTACAGCGTGCAAGGCCGTACCGGGACAAACGTCGAACCGGCCACGCTGGCGCGGCTGGCCGCGATCAGCAATATCGTGGGAGTCAAGGAGGCGTCCGGAAACATCGGCCAGATGGCCAACGTGGTTCACGAAGTCCCGCCCGGGTTTACGGTGCTCTCCGGAGACGACGCCATCACTATACCGCTGATGGCGCTCGGCGGACGTGGCATCATTTCCGTCGTGTCCAACGAAATACCGGCCGAAATGGCGCAATTGGCGCAGGCCTGCCTGCGCGGCGACTACGAATCGGCGCGCCGGATTCAGTCGCGTTTCCTGCCGCTGATGAACGTCAACTTCATCGAATCGAATCCGATCCCGGTAAAGGCCGCGATGGGTCTGATGGGGTTGCTGGAGCCGGTCTACCGCCTCCCGATGACGCCGCCCAACGCCGCCAATCTGAAAAAAATCGAAGTCGTTTTGGATTCCGTCGGACTGCTTCGGGGAGTGCGGGTTGCAGGCTGAAATCGAGCAGCTCTACGACTCCAAACCCGAGAAGTACTCGCGGGCCGACCGGCGACTTTTCGACGAGTTTAAGGCTGCGCTGAACGAAGGCAGTGTGCGCGCCGCCGCGCCGGACGCCGAATCATCCACCGGATGGCGCGTCAATGCGTGGGTGAAGAAAGGTATTCTCCTGGGTTTTCGCATCGGAACGGTTGTGCCGATGCTGGTTCGCGGCAACACCCTCGAGGGTGCATTCTTTGACAAGTCCACCTATCCCTTGAGGCGTCTCCGTTCCGATTCCGGTGTCCGTCTTGTGCCCGGCGGATCGAGCATTCGGGACGGCTGTTACATCGGACGCGGCGTCACCTGCATGCCGCCGATGTTTATCAATGCCGGGGCCTATGTCGGCGATGGCACCATGGTCGATTCACACGCCCTGGTGGGAAGCTGCGCGCAGGTCGGAAGCAACGTGCACCTCTCCGCCGCCAGCCAGATCGGGGGCGTGCTCGAACCGGTCGGCGCGCTGCCGGTGATCGTCGAAGACGACGTGCTGGTCGGAGGAAACTGCGGCATCTACGAAGGCACGGTTGTGAGACGCCGCGCCGTGCTGGGCACGGGAACGATCCTCAACCGTTCGACACCGGTTTACGACCTGGTGAGCGGCAAGATCCACAAAGCCACGGACGACCTGCCGTTGGTGATTCCGGAGGGCGCGGTAATCGTTGCCGGCTCGCGCGCCGTGACCTCCGGACCCGGCAAAGACTGGGGCATCTCCATCTATACGCCTGTCATCGTGAAATACCGCGACGCCAAGACCGATACGCGGATTCAGTTAGAGGAGCTGCTGCGGTAGATCCGAAGTCATTAATGCCGTGGCCGGAGATGCCGGACCGTGGCTGCCTGGGCGGTTTCCGCCGACATTCGAAGCGCGCGATTCACCGGGTCGCATACCGGGAACAGAACGTATAAATCAGGTTCGATGAAGACCAGGTTGCTGCGACCCATGGCCTGACGCGGGCCTTTCCGGCATTCCACCGGCGGATCATTATTTCAGCTTCCGCGCCCGATCGTAATCGTCCTTCAGCTTGGACGTGATCTTGTCGGCGACATCGGCGCTCGCTCCCTTGAACTTGGCGCCCAGGCTCTCCTGCGTGGTCGACCAGATTACGTCGCCGTCTTTGTTCACGATTCGCACCGTCGCCAGCGCTTCGTGGCGCCGCTCCGAGGAATGTTCCGACTCGTTCTCCCCGATCCCGATCCCCGCCTGCGCGCCACGGGCATTGCTGCTGTAGCCGCTGCGATTCCCGATGTTGGCGTGGGCGTTGATTCCGTCCGAAGATGTGTGGACATCGGTATAGATCAGGTCTTCGGCCGCGCCGCGAACCACGGCGTCGGCCCGCTCCTCTTTCTCCGTCACCACGAACAACCCGGTTCCGGCGAGGCTGCTGATCAGGATGTCGCGCATCTGCGCGGCGGTCTCGCCTCCAGTGAGCCGGTCCACGTAGACCCGCCGGATTCCCAGCAACTGCCGCAGCCCGGCGGCTTCCAGGTCAGGCGCTGCTGGCGGGCCGTCCGATGCGGCCGCCGCCAGGCCGACGCAGAATATCCAGGCGAGTCTCACTGCCCCGCCTTGCGCGCTTCGTCGTCCTGGTACACGACCTTGCGCCCGCTGCGCGTTTCCAGGCCTGCCAGGACGCCGCGAATGTCGCTCTTACCGACGCGGAACACCAGCGCCTGACGCTGGCCGCCGCTGTCTTCATAGCCCAGGGTCACGAAGTGCTTGCGCGACTTGCTCAACAGCAGAATCGGCGACAGCAGGATGGCTTCGGCGTACCGCCGGCTCACGTGCTGGCCGTATTCCAGAGTGTCGATGCGGCGGTACGGGACCACCAGGGCGGTCTTCCCGGACGAGAATCTCAAAACTTCGGAGCTGGTGAGATCGAGACGGGCAGCGGACCGCGGCGCCACTCCCGGCAGCGTCCCGCCAATGAATTCAGTCTTGACTCCCGGATCGCCGGCCCAAGCCGCGAAGACACACACGAACCCGCTCAACAGCGTCGCACTTGCGAGGTACATGAGTTGTACCGATGCAGTGCCGCCCGCCGCGCGCCCCTCTCACGAAAATCGGCGACGCGGGCGGCTGGGAAGGCGCCGCCTACCACGCAACCGGCCGCTTCCGGTCGAAAGCAAAGCACGCGCGGCCTGCACGGTGCGACCAGAATTGATTTGCATATGGCGGTTCGCGATCGGCGTTGGAAGAATAGAACGTCGCACAGAGCTCGAACTCATCGGCGGACTTCGGGGAGTATGAATAGAGGACGCCGGACTCGGGATCGCGAACACGCAGACCTGGCCGCTCAGTCTGAATGTCGGCTATGGAATGCGGCAGCGCCGGCATGCTGTGCATCGTGTTGGCGATCGAGCGCAGATCCTCAATTCGCCGGCGGTCGGCTTCCAGGTGGCGCTGGGCCGCCGGCGTGCCCGTGGTATTGAGGCCGAAGCCCACGGCCAAAAACGCTAAGATCAGAGCCTCGGCGGCAAACCAGCCATTCCGCGGCCGCCCGCGCAGGAAATCCAGGTAATACCAGAGGATCGATCCGCAGATCGCCAGCACGACGGCACATTTCAAAACAAAGCGGACTGTCAGCCCGCCCCTCAGGAAATAGTCCACGAAACAGACCAGGTCGGAAACTACGCCGATCGCGGCTAACAGCAGCGCGATGTAAGTGAGCCACTTCCGCACGCCCGATTCGACGCGGTCGGAGTTCGCTCGCGATTCGCGCACGATGACGCGCATGACCAACAGGTAGATCGGTAGCGCTACCAGGATGCAGGCGATCTGCCGGGTCACCATGCCGCGAAAGTTGTACACGTAGGGATTGATTACGGAATCCGGCATCCAATGCTCGATGAGCTGGAACCAGAGCGAGCCTAAGCCGCAGGCCCAGGTCGCAAGCGTGGAAAACGCCAGCAGATACAGGAACCCGTCGCGGGCGTTCTCCGTGGTGCCGCGCCGCACGGGAATCGGAATCGAGGTGGACCGCTCCCACCAATCGGCCAGCGCGTTGTAAGCATCGCGCGAGGGCCAACCTCGTCGCGTCAGAAGTGACGCCAGAAATTCGTCCGCGGCGCCGCGCTCCTTGGCGGCGTTTACGAACTGTTGCAGTTCTGAGCTTGGCATGACAACCACCAAGCATCCAAAGAGCCTTCGACGACGTATTGAAAATAAATAACTTACGAAAATAAATTGACCGCACGCCATACACTGGCTGTATAACGTGCGGCACGAATTGTATGGCTACTCTTCCTTGGCCACTACAACCGTAATCTCGGCCGTCACATCCTTGTGCAGCTTCATCGGAACTTTGAACTCGCCCAGTTGCTTGATCGGATCGTCCAGGTGGATCTTCCGCCGGTCAATGTTGAAGTTCTTGGCCGCCAACGCTTCGGCGATGTCCTTGGAAGTTACCGACCCGAATAACTGGTCGTTCTCGCCGGCTTTCTGCAGAATCGTCACGCTGACGCCGTTCAGCAGCTTGCCCAGGTCTTCGGCGTCGGCTTTGAATTTGGCTTCTTTCCGCAGGTGTGCCTGCCGCTCCTGTTCGACGATCTTCTTGTTGGCCTCGGTGGCGGCAACCGCCAGCCGCTTGGGTAGAAGGAAATTCCGGGCGTATCCGGGCGCGACCTTTACCACCTGGCCGCGCGTGCCGAGATTATCGATGTCTTCTCTCAGAATCACTTCCATGTTTCCTCCCGCCCTACATGCTGGCCGCGAACGGCAGCAGCGCGATATTGCGCGCCTTCTTGATAGCGTCGGTGAGACGCCGCTGGTGGGGCGCGCAAACGCCCGAAATCCGCCGCGGAATAATCTTTCCGCGCTCGGCGACGAACGCGTGCAACAGCTTCACGTCCTTGTAATTGATGTCGTCAATCTTCTCGACACAGAAGCGGCAGACTTTCTTGCGCCGGAAATACTGCTTCTTCTGCGTGGCGACGGCTTTATCGCCGCCCGTCGGCCGCTGCGCGGCGCTGCCCGGTCTTCCTTTGGATTCCGGCATGGGTTAAGCCTCCTTCGGCACGCCGGGCATGGCCGGCGCTTCATGTTGCGGCACCCCCGGCATGGTGGGCTGCGCCGGTTGTGCGGGTGCGGACGCCGGAGCCTGGCTGGCCCGCCGCGCCGCGCGCTTGTCACGATCCTTCTTCCGCTTCTCCAGCCGCTTCAACGTCTGGTCGATGCGCACCGTGAGATATTTCAGCACGGAATCGGAAACGCGCAACCGGCGTTCCAGCTCCTTCACGGTCTCCGGCGGAGCCGAGAACTGAAGCAGCACATAGAATCCTTCGCGATATTTGTCTACGCGATAGGCCAGCCTGCGCTTCCCCCATTTTTCGATCTTGTCCACCGTGGCTCCGGCCGTGGTCAGGTTCGTCCGCAACTGCTCCACGAACGGATCCACTTCTTCCTCCGGAATATCCGGCTTGATGATGAACAGCTCTTCGTAAATCCTCATGCTTCCTCTTCATTTAAGCCTGGGGCGCGACGATTGTATTTCGTCATGGCCTTGGCGACGCCCTCGGCGATTATCGAACGAACCGCGCCGGCCGCGTAGCCCACGAAGTCGTCCAATTCCTTCATTCGCGCCCGCCCCATGGGGGAGAGCAGAAAATCCACGCCCGTCCGGACCGGATGGCTCGGATGAATCCCCAGCCGCACCCGCACGATCTGGCTGGTGCCGAGGCTGGAGATGACCGATTGCATCCCTTTGTGTCCGGCGGCCGAGCCTTTCGGCTTGATGCGCAACGCCATCCACGGCAAGTCCAGTTCGTCATAAACCACCACCAGTTCGGTGGCGCCGATCGAGTGCTTCTCCATCAGCGGCGCCAGCGATGTACCGCTGAGATTCATATACGTTTGCGGCTTGGCCAGCATCACCTCGCGCCCATCGATTTCGCCCAGACCAATGAGCGATTTGGAATCCTTCCGGGTGACGCGGATGCCGGCCTGCTCAGCCAGCCGGTCGACGGTGAGAAAACCCAGGTTGTGCGGCGTGTGCGCATACTCCTCGCCCGGATTTCCCAGGCCGGCCAAAAGGAACATGGAAGATTATTTCTTCTTCCCTTTGTCCTCGGCCGCGCCTTCTTCTTCCTTCTTGCCCTTCTTGATAACTTCGGGTTCGGCCGCGGCGGGAGCGGCTCCGGCCTCTGGCGCGGCGCCTTCGGCCGTGGCAGCCGGCGTCTCTTCGGCCCGCAGCGCCACCACGTGAGCGATCACCTGGTCGGCCGGACTCATCAGCTTGATCGATCCGGAAAGTCCCACCGACGATGCGCGGCGGTTCTGCCCGATCATCAGGTCCGACACGTTCACTGTGTACTCTTCCGGTATCTCGTCCGGCAGGCATTCAATCTCGATGGACCGCGTGACGATCTCCAGCAATCCGCCCTGCACCTTGACGCCCGCCGGCTCGCCGGTGGTGTGCACCGGAACCGAGACCTTGATCCGCTTGGTGAGGTCGATACGCTTCAGATCCGCGTGCAGCAGGTTGCCCTTGATCGGGTCCACCTGGCTGTCCACCACCATCACCGGACTGGTTTCGCCGCCATTGATGGCCAGGTTGAAAATGGTGTTGTACCCGGTCTTGCTGTGGACGATCTTGACGATTTCGCGGGGGCTGACGGAAATGCTGACGGGGTCCTGGAATGCGCCGTAAACCACCGCGGGGATCAACCCGTTTTTGCGCGTACGGCGCGCCTCATTCTTGCCGCGCGAGGCACGCACCTCGGCGGGGACGGTAATATCTTTTCGCACTACAAATCTCCTTGAGCCGGAGTCCGTTGGCTGGCTGGCGCCAGTTACCGTGGGTCCGGGTTAGCTGTCAGCTGATAGCTGACAGCTATCTCACACGAACAACCTGCTGACCGACCCGCCATCGTGGATCGATCGAATGGCCTCCGCCAGCAGACTGGCTACCGACAGCGACCGGATCTTGCTCGAGCGCATGCCTTCTTCCGAAAGCGGGATCGAGTTCGTCACCACAACTTCTCTCAGACATGACGCATCGATCCGGCTCACCGCCGGACCCGATAAAACCGCGTGCGTGGCGCAGGCCGATACAGTGGCCGCGCCCTTCTCCAGGAGCGCCTCCGCGCCCTTCACCAGCGTGCCGGCCGTATCGATCAGATCGTCAGCCAGCAGACAATGTCTTCCCGCCACCTCGCCGACAACGTTCATCACTTCGGCGACATTGGCCTCTTCGCGCCGCTTATCGATGATCGCCAGAGGAGAATTCAACCTTTTGGCGAAAGCCCGCGCGCGCTCCACACCACCCGCGTCCGGCGACACCACCGTGAGATCGTGGTACTGCGAAGCCTTAAAATATTCGATCATCACCGGCGTCGCGAACAGATGGTCCACCGGGATATCGAAGAAACCCTGAATCTGCGCCGCGTGCAGGTCGAGCGTCAACACCCGGGTAGCGCCGGCCGTTTCCAGCAGCGCCGCCACCAGCCTGGCGGAGATCGGAACGCGCGGCTTATCCTTCCGATCCTGCCTGGCGTACCCATAATAGGGTAACACTGCTGTGATGCGTTCCGCAGAAGCCCGCTTCAGCGCGTCGATCATCAGCAGCAGTTCCATCAGGTTGCGATCGACGGGGGTGCAAGTCGGCTGGATAATAAAAACGTCCGCGCCGCGGACATTCTCCTGGATTTGCAGGTAGATCTCACCGTCGGCGAATTGCCGCACCATGGCATTGCCCAACGGAACGCCAAGTTCTTTGCAGATAGCGCGCGCCAGCTCCGGGTGCGCGTTGCCGGTGAAGATCTGGAGACGATCGTGGGTCATCGCAAGTATCGGCTTCGGGGCGGCCATACGTTCGCGTCTGTATATTCTCGTAAAGCGCGCCACCAGAGGGACCGATAGCGCGCCCGGTTAACTAATCGGAATCGAAACACCCTTGCTGTCAAATCCAGCTCCGCCAGGGAGCTCGCGGCGAGGGAAGCCTCAGCAACCGTACGGAATAACCCGAAAACTGCAGAACCGCTCCCGGTCATCATGGCACACATCGCGCCTTCTTTTTGAAGGCGCTTTTTCAACCCGGCGAGACGGCCGTGCTGCTTGAAAACGACGGCTTCGAAATCGTTGCTGCCCTGCCGCCGGTTCCCCCACCCGAATATATGCGACTGGAAAGCAAACATTTTATTTTCTTGTAATTCGGTTGTCAAACTGCCGCTCAACAGTCGATATGCTTCAGCCGTCGACACATGTACGTCCGGACAGGCCAGCACGCCGGGTTCCGCCGGCGCATCCGGCAACGGAAACAATTCCGTGCCGCGGCCAATCCCCGCCGCCGCGCCACCCAACAGAAAAAAAGGCACATCGCTGCCCAGTTCCTGTCCGATCCGGCACAAATCGGCTAGCGGAACCTCGCGTCCTGCCAGGACGGGCAGGGCCAGCAGTACCGCCGCGGCATCGCTCGACCCGCCGCCCAGACCCGCACCCATCGGAATGCGCTTGATGAGCCGCATCCCGATCCGTCCCGAAACGCGCATTGCCTCCATGACGGCAGCGGCGGCGCGCAGGACGAGGTTGTCGGGAATGGAATCCTCGACGAGCGAGATCTCCGTCTTGCGCCCGGGCGTGAACGAGATTTCCAGCCGGTCCGCCAGCGAGATGGTGTGGAAGATGGTCCGCAGCTCGTGAAAACCGTCCTCGCGCCGTCCCAGAACCCGCAGATCGAGGTTGAGTTTCGCGAGCGCCTGTACCCGCACCCGGCGTGGCG
>Ga0335078_10001454_pt1 | contig 35726 bp, 30 predicted proteins | sample Lox_Sample_32_FD_206711 | JGI IMG/M metagenome (GOLD analysis project Ga0335078, IMG submission 206711) | Soil microbial communities from Loxahatchee National Wildlife Refuge, Florida, United States - Lox_Sample_3.2 | ecosystem: Environmental > Terrestrial > Soil > Wetlands | place: USA...
ACCGCCAAAAAAGCCGACAAGCAAAAATAATTTGTCATCCTGAGCGAAGCGAAAGGACCCAGGTAGTCCGCGTGCGAGATGCTGCCGGCACGTCGTAATGGGTCCTTCGGCCCGCAGAACATTCGGGATTCAGGAGGCAAAGGGGCTGGATCGTTCCTACTTCAGTTCTCTTTCAAAGTGCTCTTCAATCATCGTGTAAAGATGAATGCGGGCGTCTCGGCCCGAAATGCTGTGCGTCTTGTTGGGATAGATCATCAGCTGAAACTGCTTCCCCGCTTTGATCAGCGCATCGATCATCTGAATGCTGTTCTGGAAATGCACGTTGTCATCGCTCGTGCCATGCACGAGTAGCAGCGCCCCATGTAACTTGTCGGCTGAGCGCGTTACATCGGATTGTTCGTATCCCTCTTTGTCGTCTTTGAGCAATCCCATGTAGCGTTCCGTGTAAATTGAATCGTAGTTCACCTGATCGGTTACCGGAGCGACAGCCACGCCTGCGCGAAAGCGATCGGAGTGAGTCATGGCATAGAGCGTCATCGATCCGCCATTCGACCATCCCCAGATTGCGATTCGATTCGCGTCGAGTTGCGGATACTGCGCCAGCAACTGATCGAGTGCCGTCAATTGATCCTTCAATTCGATCGCGCCGAATTCATGGCGGATCGCCGTCTGAAACTTGCGATCCCGTCCGGGCGTGCCGCGATTGTCGACGGCAAAGATCGCAAATCCCTTCCGCGCCAGGATTTCGTCGAATGCATCGGGCGTCCCCTTCAGCACCATCTGCGCTGCCGGGCCCCCGTAAATATGCACAATCAGGGGAATCTTGCCGCCGGCCGCCGCATCCGGAGGCAGCAGCAACCGCCCGTACAGAACCGTCCCATCATCGGCCTTGAATTCCAGATACTGCGGCGCTCGCAACCCGTACTCCGCGATCTCGTCGCGCGCTTTCCACACATCGCTGCACGATCCTCCGACCGTGCAGAGCGAAATGCTGCGCGCCGCGTGGGGACCAAAATAAGTGTGTGTGTAGTGCTTCCCATCGTCACTGAAATTGGCGGAGTGCATGCCCTCTTCGCCGGTAAGACTCTCGAAATCCGAGCCATCCAGCTTCACGGAATACACGTGCCTTTCGCGCGGATCATCCTTGTTCGCTTCGATAAATACGGTACCGGTGGCTTCATCCACGCCGCTGATCCCAAGCACTTCGAACTGTCCATGAGTCAATTGCCGCTCCAGCTTCGCGTCCGCACCCAGCGGATTCTGCTTGTCGAAGCTGTAGAGATAGAGGTGCGTGTTCCCATCGCGCCAGCTGCGCCAGAGGAAGCTTCCAGTCTTTCTGAGAAATGGAATCTGAATGTGTTCAAAATCCATCCAGGCGCCGGGCGTGGATTCGGTGAGTACGATTCGCGACTTACCGGTCTTGGCGTCGATGAAGTACAGGTCCATCTTGTCTTGCGTGCGATTCAGCAAAGCCGCCCAGATCACACTCTCTTTCACCCAGCCAAAGCGGGGAATGTAAGCGTCTTCGTCGCTGGTCAATGAAATCCAGCGAAGTTTCCCGCTCTCCGCATCCGCGACACCGAGCTTCACCACGGGATTCGGATCGCCGACTTTCGGATACTTCTCCTCGTCTACGGTGGGGTGAGTCGGAATCCAGTCGGTGATGGGATACTTCGGCACCTTTCTTTCGTCCATGTGCAGAAAGACAATCTCATGGCCATCGGGCGACCAGAAATAGTTGCTGCGCACGCCGAGCTCTTCCGCGTACACCCAGTCAATATCGCCGTTGAAGAAGTCGTCTCCGGTGTCTTTGGTCAACTGGCGCTCGTTTTTGCCGGTGACCGAGCGAACGTACAAATTGTGCTTCCGCGTATAGGCCAGGCGGTTGCCATCCGGCGAGAACTTCGGATCACCACTCGCATCGGAGCCGGAAGTGAATTGCACCGCGGTTGCCGTCGCCAGATCGTAAAGCCAAAGCTGACCCTGCGAATCGAAGATCAGGTGTTTGGAATCCGGCGCCCAGACGTAGGGGGCGACCTGATAGCGGGTCAGCCGCTCGCGTTCGCGTTCGTTCTTGACTCCATTCACTTCAGGCGCCAGCGATGCCAGCTTGGACGCGCTCACCAGTATTTTCTTCTCGCCCGTGGCCGTGTCCATGAACCACAAGGAGCGACCCTCCCCTTCGCCGCCATTCTGCAGAAACGAGAGCTTGGTCCCGTCTGGACTCCACTCGATAGTCTCCGGACCTCGTCCGCCCAATCCTCCCGGCTGATAGATAGCATCCAGCGTGAGTGGCTTGGTGGGCGCAGTCTGGGCAGCCGCCGGGGCGAGAGCAAGCAAAACGAAGACGGAAATCAATAAAGCGAACAAATCGACAAGACCAGGACAAAGATATCGCTTCACGCCATAACCTCACTGGAAAGGATGAAGATTCTGAGAACCAATGCCGCGAAGGAACGAGTTTACACCGGCCTTGCTCCAGGCTGCATTCGCGCTGCCGACTCGAAATCCTCCCCTGGAGGCCGCGGATCCAGCTTCATTTGCATGCTAAAATCGATGTCAGACTCGCGAATGCTTCCTGACATCGAAAACCTGCTGAAGCTCCAGGAGACGGACAAGGAAATCCACCGTCTGCAGGACGAGATCGCAGAATTCCCCAAGCGCGTCGCGGTGATCGAACAGAAACTCGCCGGCACCAAAGCCCAGCTGGAAAAGGCGCAGGCCAATGTCAAGGCCGATGAGGCAGCCCGCCGCAAGTACGATACCGCCATTAACGACCTGCGCGGCAAGATTTCCAAGTACCGCGACCAGTCGCTCGACGTAAAGACCAACGAGCAATACAAGGCGCTACTGCACGAGATTCAGTTTGCCGAAAAGGAAATCGGCGCCAATGAAGACAAGATTCTCGAGCTGATGGTCAATGCCGACGCCCGCGACAAAGAGGTTAAAGCCGCGCAGGCTGAGTTGAAAGCCGAGACTTCCGAAATCGAGAAGGAAAAAGAGCAGGCCCGCCAGCGTACTGCGGAAGACGAAAAACTTCTGGCCGAATGGCGCGCCAAGCGCGAGGAGTTGCGCAAAGGCATTGATGAAGACCTGTTGCGCCACTTCGAACGCGTCTCCAAGTTCCGCGGCAGCGGCATCGCCGAAGTCCGCGACCAGCAATGCATGGCCTGCCGCGTCATGCTCCGGCCGCAGACCTATAACGAAGTTCGCTCGGGCACGCAAACCATCGTCTGCGACTCCTGCCAGCGCATTCTCTACTTCAACCCCGCCGAGGAGCTGGTCGATCAGAAGCCCGGCGTGCACCGTCCGAAGCGGCATCATCCCAAGATCGACGCGCCCCAGGCCTGGTACTACCGGCCGGAATGGGGCGATGCTGGCGAGGTTTACATCTGCCTGAATAACGAAAAGGGCCAGTCCAGCCGCCGCGTGTATGAGATTCATACCGGGCGCCTGCTGGGCGACATCCTGACGCGCGAGGGCGAGTACCGGCAGGCCTTCCCGGAGGACATTACGGGAGCGATTCGCCTGAACGGCGAGTGGGACCTGGACGAACTCGACGCGTGGGGCAACGAGGCGCCCATGGTCACGCTCGACGCGCTGCACGCCGACCTGGATCTAGCGCGGCATGAAATGGCAATGCGCACCGCCGCCAAGACGGAGGCAGCGCTGGCCCCGGAACCGGCCGCCAGCTGATCGACCCGAGAGCGGTTCACCCAGCTCGCCTGGTGCGTGTCGGGTCGGCCATCTAAGCGCAGCCCGGCAGCAGCAATTCCTCACAGCAATCCGATGGCTCCAGGGGATTTTTCACCAGTCATTGAGTTCTTGAAGGGCAATTCGTTTTGAAGTCAATTGTCGCTTTGATTCGGTGGTCAGAAGCCTCGGTTGAGAACTTCCATTCGCTGACAGCGTTCGTCCCAGTCGGACGGAGCATCGGGATGACCGCTCTCGAACTGCGTGTCCGTCGTTCCGCCATTCGCGTCTACTTGAAATGTAACCACCACTTCACCTTGGATTCGCGCAATTCTTGCGAGTGGGGGATATCCGGGGAGAACGAATTTCTGGGGTTGGAATGGTTGAACGGAGAGGAGCCGAACGTAGGGCGGGCCAACATCAATAAACGTGTGGCGGGCAATCAGAAACCTGTCTGGCAACGAGAGGCGACTGGCTGCCGGGCGGATCGGGCATCCTCATTGCGGGTGCGCTGTAGCTGTAACTCTTGCGGCCAGGAATCGGAGTCGCGTTTGCCTAGAATCTTTCCCGGAGAAATTCAAAAAGACCATAGCCGATGAGCGCCGCGACGATGGCGATCGTGAAATTGGCAGCCGTGAAAACGTCCCCGATGGCCCAGGCTATGCCCCTCTTCTGCCCCATGCCCGAGTGCTCGAACTCTCCCATCAAGAGGTTGGAATAAAACAGGAAGATGATGAAAGCTACCTCGATCACGGCTCCCAGCACTTTTCTTCTTGGCACGTGCCGACTCCCAGGTGGAGCCGCGATTGTAGCCGATTGTTGATGAAACCCGGGGCGATTTCGCTCATTGACCCTGCCCGATGACCCTCGGCTCAAGGGGCGTGAGGCATTACCATGTTTCTATGCCCTCGATAGAAACTGTTCTCCCGAAAATCAAGGTCTCCCAGCGCGGCGCGGCGCGCCTTAAATCCGGTCACGTCTGGGTCTACAAATCTGACGTTGTCGCGGCTGACGGCATCGCTCCCGGCGCGCTGGTCTCCGTCGCCGACCAGCGCGGCAAGTCGCTGGGGACCGCCCTCTATTCCAGCTCTTCGCAAATCGCAGTTCGCATGATTTCGCGTGACGGCGTCGCGGATTTCTCGGCGCTCCTGCGCGAACGCATCGCTGCTGCGATTTCTTATCGCGAGCCTCTCGTCAAAGATACCGACGCCTACCGGCTTATTTTCAGCGAAGCCGATTTCCTTCCCGGCCTCATCGTCGACCGCTATAACGACATTCTTTCCCTGCAAATTCTCACCCAGGCGATAGACAGCAACCTCGTCCGGGAAAACATCATCCTTGCACTTAGCGGGTCTTTGCAGCCTGCCGCGATCGTCGAGCGGGTCGATCCTCGGGTGCGCGAACTTGAGGCGCTTCCGCCTCGCCCCTCCGGTCTTTTGCAAGGAGAGAAAACCTCAACCACGTTCACCATGAATAAGATCCAGTTTCACTTTGACGCCCTCGAAGGCCAGAAGACCGGAGCCTTCCTCGACCAGCGAGAGAATTACGCTGCCGCCGCCCAGTACGCCCATGGAGAGGCCCTCGATGTCTTCTGTTATCAGGGAGGGTTCGCCCTCCATCTCGCGCCGCAATGCTCGCAAGTCACCGGCGTCGACAGCTCGCGTCCAGCCCTCGAAGTCGCCGACCAGAACGCCGCGCTGAACCGGACGCTGATCGAGCGTGGGTTACACGAAAACGAAATCGAATGGATCGAGGCCAACGCCTTTGATCTTTTGAAGGACTATTCCTCCTCGAATCGCCGCTACGATACGATCGTCCTCGATCCGCCGGCGTTCGCCAAGACGAAGCGCGACCTTGATTCCGCCCTTCGCGGCTACAAAGAACTCAATCTGCGGGCTCTCAAGATGCTGCGCCCCGGTGGCCTCCTGGTGACGTGCTCGTGTTCTTATCACGTCAGCCAACCCGATTTTGTCGAGATGCTGGCGACGGCCGCGCTCGACGCCCGTCGAACCCTGCGGCTGCTCGAAGTCCGCGGACAGGCCAAAGACCATCCGATTCTGCTCAATGTCCCCGAAACGGCCTACCTGAAGTGCGTGATTGCGTCTGTAAGCTAAAGAAAAAATTATCTATTCTGTACTTGACAATAACACGCTAAACTTTTATGCTTCTTTTACGCTAACTACTGCGTCTAATGAAGTGACCGCAGCCCCGAAGCGAGATCCGGAGGCCGGTCTCGAATTTCAACAACTTCAAGCCATTTGCAACACCAATTTCCGAAGGAGGATTTAGTCATGACCGTATTAACCCGATGGGAGCCGTTCCGTGAGTTCGCCACCTTGCAGGATCGCATCAACCGAGTATTCCGCGATTCTTATGCCGGTGCTGACCGCGACGAATCCCTGACCACATCTAGCTTTGCCCCCGCCGTAGACGTCTACGAAGACGAGCACAAGGTCTCGTTGAAGATCGAAGTGCCCGGAATCGACGAGAAGGACATTGATGTACGCGTCGAGAACAACACTCTCACCGTGCACGGCGAGCGCAAGATCGAAAAGGAAGAGAAAGAAGAGAACTACCGTCGCGTGGAGCGCCAGTATGGCAGCTTCACTCGTACCTTCACTCTGCCCCAGACCGTGGACACCGAGAATGTTTCGGCGAACTACGACAAGGGCGTGCTGAAGATCTCGCTGCCCAAGAAGGCGGAAGCGAAGCCGAAGCAGATCAAAGTCAACGTTGGTTCGGAAAAGCAGGGCAGCGAAAAGCAGATCGAAGCCAAGGGCCCCAGTAAAGCCGCATAAGACTGCCATTCCCATGAATGCGTCGTCCTGAGCGGAGCCGTTTTTCAGGCGTAGCAAGCATCTCGTGCAGTGAAAACGAAGCCAGTCAAGCTGCACGCCAGATCCCTGGCCCGGCTGAAAAACGCCGGCCTTCGGGATAGCGCGCTAAGGTTAAGGGCACGAGTCTTGGCGGGAGGCGGCAGAGGTGACCGCCTCCCGTTATTTTTGCAATTGTGAGACTTAGCAATCATGTAATTTGAAACCGACGAGGGGAACAGGTCCTCCAATTACTCGACTGCTAAATTTCAGAATTACTCAAGCGAGGTTCTCATGCCCATCCGTTGGGACAAATTTACGGTGAAAGCGCAGGAAGCCGTCCAGCGCGCGAACGAGCTCGCCAGCGAGCGCGGCAATCCTGAGCTGCTGCCGCTTCACTTGCTGGCGGCGCTGCTCGAAGACAAGGAAGGCATCGTTCCGCCGGTGCTGGAAAAAATCGGCATTGGCCCACAGGCCGTCCTGAACGAGATCTACCGCGAGCTCGACAAACTGCCTAAAGTCGCGGGCGAAGCCGCGTCCGCCACTCTCTCGAACGAAGTCAACAAGCTGCTCGAGCAGGCCTTCAAAGAAGCGTCCAACTTCAAAGACGAATATGTCTCGACCGAGCACCTGCTGCTCGCGATTACGCACCTCAAGCGCGACGCGGCGCAGCAAATGCTCGCCCAGCACGGTGCGACCTACGATGCAATTTTGAAAGCGCTTACCGGCGTTCGCGGATCGCAGAAGGTTACCGACCAGAATCCGGAAGCAAAATATCAGGCGCTGGAGCGCTACGCCCGCGACCTGACCGAACTGGCGCGCCGCGGCAAGCTCGATCCGGTCATCGGTCGCGACGAAGAAATCCGCCGCGTCGTTCAGGTGCTTTCGCGGCGGACGAAGAATAATCCTGTTTTGATCGGCGAGCCCGGCGTGGGCAAGACCGCCATCGTCGAAGGACTCGCGCAGCGCATCATCTCCGGCGACGTGCCCGAAGTCCTGAAAAATAAGCGGGTGGTGGCGCTTGATCTTGGAGCCCTGCTGGCTGGAGCGAAGTACCGCGGCGAATTCGAAGACCGCCTCAAAGCCGTTTTGAAAGAAATTGAAGACTCGCAGGGGCGGGTCATCCTGTTCATTGACGAACTGCATACGCTCGTCGGCGCCGGTGCCGCCGAGGGCGCCATCGACGCTTCAAACATGCTGAAGCCGGCGCTGGCTCGCGGGGAACTGCGCGCGATCGGCGCAACCACGCTGAACGAATATCGCAAGTATATTGAGAAAGATGCCGCACTTGAGCGCCGCTTCCAGATCGTTTTTGTCGGCGAACCGAACGTCGAAGATACGATTGCGATTCTGCGCGGCTTGAAAGAGAAGTACGAAGTGCATCACGGCGTGCGCATCAAAGACTCCGCTATTGTCGCGGCCGCCACGCTGTCGCACCGCTACATTTCCGACCGCTTCCTGCCCGACAAGGCCATCGATCTGATCGACGAGGCGGCGGCTTCCTTGCGCATCCAGATCGATTCGCTTCCGACCGACATCGATCAACTCGAACGCCGCGCCACGCAGCTGGAAATCGAAAAACAGGCGCTCAAGAAAGAAGACGACGCCAACTCGCGCGAGCGGCTGGCCGTCATCGAAAAGGAGCTGGCGGAAATCCGCGAGAAGTCCAATACGCTGAAGGCGAACTGGAAAAAGGAGAAAGATCTGATCGCGCGCATTCGCGCTCTCAAGGAACAGATTGAGAAGCTGAAAGTGGAAGAACAAGCCGAAGAACGCAAAGGCAACCTGCAGCGCGTCGCCGAAATCCGCTACAGCCTGATTCGCCAGGCCGAAGATGAGCTGGCCAAGCTCACCAGGCAGATGGAGAGCGCGGGCAAGCAGCGCATGCTCAAGGAAGAAGTCGACGAAGAAGATGTCGCACGCATCGTCTCGAAGTGGACCGGCATCCCCGTCTCGAAGATGCTCGAGGGCGAAGTCAAGAAGCTGGTCACGATGGAAGAGCGGCTGCGCCAGCGCGTCGTCGGCCAGGACCCAGCGCTGGAGCGCGTGGCCAACGCGATTCGCCGGTCGCGCGCCGGGTTGAGCGATCCCAAGCGTCCGATTGGATCTTTCATTTTTCTCGGTCCAACCGGAGTCGGCAAAACCGAACTTGCCCGCGCACTCGCAGAATTTCTTTTCGACGACGAGCACGCGATGCTGCGAATCGACATGTCCGAATACATGGAGAAGCATTCCGTCGCCCGCTTGATCGGGGCGCCTCCGGGATACGTCGGCTATGAAGAAGGCGGACAGCTGACCGAACAAGTCCGCCGCCGTCCTTACGCTGTTGTGCTGTTCGACGAAATCGAGAAAGCGCATCCCGACGTGTTCAACGTCCTGCTGCAGATGATGGACGACGGCCGCCTGACCGATGGCAGAGGCCGCGTCGTCGACTTCAAGAACACCATCATCATCATGACGTCGAACATCGGATCGCAGCTTTTGCAGGCCGAAAACCTGAAAACCGATCACGACTTCGATGAGGCCGCGCAGCAAGTCATGAACCTGCTGCACACGCACTTCCGGCCGGAGTTCCTGAATCGCGTGGACGACATCATCGTCTTCCGTCCGCTGGGCAAAGAGCAGCTGGTCAAGATCATCGAGCTGCGCCTGGAAGACGTTCGCCGCTTGCTCGCCGACCGCAAGATCTCGCTCGAGCTCACCGACGCTGCGAAAGACTTGATGTTCACGCAGGGCTACGATCCCGACTTCGGCGCGCGGCCCTTGAAGCGCGCCATCCAGAAGCTGGTGCAGGACCCCCTGGCGCTGAAGATTCTCGACGGCGAGGTCCTGCATGGCGATCACGTCGTAGTCGATGCGGACAAGAAAGCGGGCAAGATGAACTTCGAGGTCAGCCAGCGTGTAGGTCAGAAAGAGCCCGCCAAAGCGAAGCGGTAATGGAAGAACGTCTGCCGCAGGTGCCTACCGGCTCTGGCTACAGACGCTCTTGCTGACGAGATCGGCGAACCCGCCTTCCGGTCCCTTGCCGAACTGGTCGTCGTGCGTGGCTTTCTTGCTCACCACGCTGCGTCCGCTGTGGTCGCGAGTGTAGAACCATTCGGTGCTGGGAATCGCAACCCCATTCGCGCAGTTGAACCGCACCCGCGCGCGCATTTCGACAAAAGGGCCGCCCCGGGGAAGCTCCGGCGGCTCTTTGTATTCGACGCGAACCAGAGCTGTGCGTTGATTGCTCTTGAGGATGCGGACAGAGCTGACCGAGATTTTATCGCCGGCGTCGGTCTGGCCGATCGGGCGCCAGTCTCCGGCAGCCAACACAACCAGGCTGACCACGAGCACCGGCGCGAGCACAACTGCGGCAAGGATGAGGAGGGCCTTTTTCAATGCCACGCTTTCCCAAGCGCAAATTGCAGCACCCAACTGTGGGCCATAAAGGCAATTCTGTCAACCCGGGGCGTCCGGATTTCGAAATCCCGTGCTATGGTGGTGAGCACTGCGGATGAACGAGTAGTCGACGCCAGCGCGTGCGGAGTACCTATGGAAACGCTTCATTCCACAATATTTACCTCACCGGTGGGGCCTTTGTTCCTGGCCGCGTCGGGGCACGGCCTGGTCGCTTTGGAGTTCGACGCGCGCCTGCCCGGGCAACAGACGATTCGTCCAAATCCGCGCGATAAGCGGGCCGAAACCAAAACGGCCGGGAGCCAGACTGTTCACTTCGAGGACTCTCCGCAGTCGATGCGGCTTTACGTCGAGGAACTGGAGGGGTATTTCGCGCGTCGCCTCCGCAGTTTTACCTTCGCACTCGACCTCCGCGGGACGGATTTTCAGCTGGCGTGCTGGCGGGCGCTTTTGGCGATTCCCTATGGCGAGACTCGCACGTATGCCGACATTGCACGCGCCGTCGGCCGGCCTCGGGGATTCCGGGCCGTTGGGATGGCGAACAATCGGAATCCGGTCGCGATTGTCGTCCCATGCCATCGCGTGATTGCGTCCGATGGAACGCTGTGCGGCTACGGCGGCGGGTTGGAGATCAAGCGGAAACTGCTGGAGCTGGAAGGCGCGCTCAGCGGTAGGCTGGCCGCATAGGAAATTTCTGACTTCAGATTGAAAGACGAGCCGCCGGGGACGGTCTACAATTCCATCCACCGAAAAGTTCATTGAACGCAGCCCCTTTGACGACTCCGAGCAAATCCTCCGCGTTCCGCAGGGCCGGCCTCTTCTACCTCGTCTTCGTCATGTTTTCCTACACCACGGGCGGTCCCTTCGGACTCGAAGACATGGTCACGACCTCGGGACCGGGAATGACGCTGGTCTACCTGCTCGTGCTGCCGTTTTTCTGGTGCATTCCAGTGTCGCTGGTCTCGGCGGAGTTGACGACCGCGATGCCCGTCGAAGGCGGCTTCTATCGCTGGACCCGCGCGGCCTTCGGTGACTTCTGGGGATTTCTCGCCGGTTGGTGGAACTGGTCGGCGTCGTTTCTGCTGGGGGGTGCCTATGCCGTCCTTTTCACGGATTATCTCCTTTATTACTTCCCGAAGATGACGTGGTGGCAGCACTACCTGATTTCGGTGGTGCTGATTGCGGTGCTCACGTGGATCAACGTGCGCGGCATTCAGGCTGTCGGGCAGGTCGCCACGGCGCTGGAAATTTTTATCTTTATCCCTGTGATGACGATGATCGTCCTCGGACTGGCTCGCTGGCATCAGAATCCGTTTACGCCGTGGGTCGTGCCGCATCAGGCCACATTCAAGATTTTTGGCGTAGGACTCGCCCTCGGGCTCTGGCTGTATTCAGGGTACGAGCAACTCTCGACCGTAGCTGAAGAAGTCGACGACCCCCAGCGTGCGTATCCGAAGGCTCTGGCGCTGGTCGTCCCGCTGTCAATCGCCGCGTACTTTTTGCCGACGTTGGCCGGCCTCGCGTCAGCCGGCAATTGGGAGAAGTGGCACACTGGATTTTTTTCGGACGCGGCCCGAATCATCGGCGGCACCTTCCACGGTTACTCCTGGCTCGGAACCTGGATGACGCTGGCGGCGATGGTGGGGAACGTTGCGCTGCTCAACAGCACGATTCTCACCACGACGCGGATGCCGTTTGCCATGGCAGAAGACGGCTATCTGCCGGCGAATCTCACGCGCAAGCATCTTCGCTACGGAACTCCGTGGCTGGCGATCGTGGTCTCGGCAGCGATTTATGCCCTGCTGGCCTGGCAGAGCCTGGCCGAACTGATCTCGGTCTATATCTGGCTGCGCTCGGCGACGACGGTGTTGACTGTCCTCTCGGCCTGGAAACTGCGCCGCTCGCGGCCGGAGCTGAATCGCTCGTTCACGATCCCCGGCGGCCGGGCCGGATTGCTGTACGTGGTCGGCGCGCCAGTAATCATGGCGATCGTGGCCTTGCTGGGAAGCGACCGCTTTGCCTTGATCGGCGGCGCAATCGCGATGGCCCTGGGACCAGCAGTGTATCTGCTCATCCGCCGCCGCTTCGCGTAGACGTTGGTCGCGTCTACTCGGTCAGCGGACATGGGAATGATGGTTTTTGCCGATTACATTGATTACTGCCAGGAATCACGTTTATCAGCTCACCCAGTCCAGCACCTTGTACCACGCGCCCGCCAACGGCAGGAACCACGGGCGTCCGTTATACAGGCCGAGCGGCGCGCCGGGAAAGGGAATGCCGACAAACGGATTCTCCGGCTTGTCTTCGCCGAGCTGATCAGCCGACATAAGTTCAGCGATCTTTTGCCCCTGATAAGTGGCCATGGCGACGCCGTGTCCGGCATAGCCCACAGCGTAGTACAAGCCGTCGAGCTGGCCTGCGTGCGGCATGATGTCAAACGCAAAGTCGAGCGTGCCTCCCCACACGTAGTCGAGTTTGGCGTCGCTGAGCGGAGGATAGACCTCGATCATCCCACGGCGCAGGATTTCGGAACTCTCGCGGATGGTCTGATCGGTCTCCGGAAAAAATGCCGCGCGGCCGCCGAACAGCATCCGGCGATCGGGAGTGAGGCGGTAGTAGTAGAGATAGTTTTTTGAATCGTAGATCATCCGATTCCGCGGGCTGAGTTCGCGGGCTAACTTCTCCGGCAGCTCTTCGGTTGTAATGATGAACGACCCGATGGGAATGATTTTTTTCTGCAGCGCGGGCGTGGCCTTGCCCGTGTAGCCGCTGGTGGCGACGAAAACTTCCTGAGCCCACAGCGTGCCGCGTGAAGTCGAGAGCTTCCACCCGGACTCACCCTGGCGCGAGTCGCGGCTGATCGTCTGAACTCGCGTGTGCTCGAAGATTTCGGCTCCAGCCTTGATGGCGGCGCGGGCGAGTCCGGCCACGTAACGCGCGGGATTACATCCGGCGCTGACCTCATCGACCATGCCGCCGTAATAAATGTTCGACCCGATCTCGGAGCTCAATTCGCTTTTCTGCACGACCCGCAGCTGGTGGTTGAACTCGCGCGCAATGACTTCGGCCTGGCGAGCATAGTCGTCGAAATGCTTCTGCTTGCAGGCCACTTCGAGATGCCCGCAGCGGGAAAAATCGCAGTCGATGGCTTCTTCGCGAACGATCTGCTCCACGCAGTCGATCGAGGCCAGCGATGCGGCGTACATACGTTGCGTGCGCTCGCGGCCGTACCTCGAGATCAGCTGGTTCACGCCGAGCTTCATGCCGGTGAGCACCATGCCGCCGTTCCGCGAGCTGGCGCCCCAGCCGATGGTTTCCGCTTCGAGCACGGCCACTTTCGCTCCACGCTTCGCCAGCGTGCGCGCCGCCGAAAGCCCGGTGAATCCCGCGCCAATCACAGCCACGTCCGCCGTCTCGGGCAGCGGGTGCGACGCGTCGGTGGTTGGAAACTCAGCGGTCGTAAGCCAGTAATTTTGTTCGCTTGGAGGCATCATGCGTTTCCCGGGTCTTCGAAGAATGACAGAGCATTCTAGCGGAATCGCGCGACGGTACATGTCCTTCCGGTCTCCGTCTTTCCTACCTTGGCTCCCCCTCGGTAATCTTGCCGCGGTTACTGCGTGCCCCTAGTCTGAAGAGGAATGGCCCTGCGCTGCCTCCTATTTTCCTCCGATGGTGGAGTTGCCGATCTCATTTGTAGAGTGCTTGCGGATCTCGGCGTCGACGCAGAGTACTGCGCCGAGGCGTTGACTGCGGTTGAGAAAGTCACGCATCATCCGTTTCAGATCGTCATCATCGATTGGGATAATCAGCCCGAAGCTGGCCTGCTGCTGAAGACTGCGCGCGAACGCAAGGCCAACGAACGGCCCCTCACGCTCGCCATTGTCTGTGATGATGCCAGCGTCCCGAAGGCGTTGCAGGCGGGTGCGAACTCAATTCTGCGCAAGCCCATTCTGATCAACCAGGTCAAAGATACGCTGACGACAGCGCGCGATCTGCTGCGCGCGCGGCAAGAGTCGGCCGTCACCACCGCACAAGCGGCCGCGGCGGGAGTTGCTGCTTCGCCCGGCGCCCGCCCCGTGAGCATGGTACAGGGAACCGAAAAGACGCTCCGCGCAGGCGAGTTTCTGCAGTCGTCGGTCCCCGCGCCCGGCGGCCAGTTTGAAACCGAGTCCAACGCTGCAATCTCGATGCAGCCGACTTCGGAAGCAGTCGATCCACTCAAAGATTTGGAACCTGTGGCCGCTTCGGTAGCCACTCCGGATCCCGTTGCGCCTCCGCTACCTCCGCCGTCGAGCGAGCCTCGCGGACTGGAATGGTACCTGAAGCAACGTGCCGGCACGCTGCCACCGATTCCTGCGCGCGCCACGCCGGCTCCCGCCCCTGACAAACCCGAGCTTCTCGGCTATGACCAAACGCCGTCACAGATTCAGGCTTCTCCCGCGCCCGTAGACAAGCCTTCCCATCCGCCGAGGGAGCAAGCCGCGGAGAAACCTTCGGACAGTGAACTGAAAGCCGAAGCGGAGTTGTTCGCCTACGTTGCTGGCGAGCGGGAAGAGCCTCACCAGGCAAGACGAACGAGTTTTGCCCTGGGGAAACGCACCATCCTCTTTGCACTCTTGCTGGCGGGTGCCGCAGTGATGGCCGCGCCACAAGCTCCGTGGCACCCGGCTGTCCGGGCAGTCTGGGCTCGCGGACGTCAGGCGCTACATGCATGGCTGAATCCTCAACCCGTCATCACGCCGCAGGCACCGGATTCCCACGAAAATTTTGCCCGAGCCGGGGACGAATACAAGATGCCTGTAGCGGAGAATATCCCGGATGCCACGACCGACCCTTCACAGATTCGAGTCGTTCCGGTCGTCGATCCAACGGCGAAGAAGCCCAACGCCGGTGCAAATGCCGATCAGACCGCAGGACAGGATGGAACGGTTTCTGGTGATTCATCACAAGCTCCCGCGGGCACAACCCCCAGCGTTCCTGCACCGGGTGCACCGACGTCGAATGTTCCGACGTCAAACGTTCCACCATCCGGCCCGCAAGTTTCGCAGAGTCCGGCGTTAGCCGCTCCCGCCCCCGCGCAGCCCGCAAACGTGCCGGGGGCAACGGCTTCAACGGCCGGTTCCCCCGCTGGCGCCCCTGTTACCGTCCAGCAGACACACAACTCGGCGCCAATGCCAGTGACCGCATCTGCACCTCCAACGCCGCAACCGGCACTTGCCAGGAATCCTCAGCCACACTATGCTGCAACTCCCGCGAATGTGCCGTCGAGCTTGAAATCCCAGATTGCCTCCATGACGCCGGATGCCAGCGGCAACAAGCCGGTGGAAGCGGCTCTGCCTTCGATTGAGCCGGTTGCCGTTTCCGAGGCGGCCGAGCGGGCGCTGTTGACGGACCAGCCGCCCATCGCCTATCCCGCTACCGCAAGGGGCCAGCAAGGGACGGTGATTCTACAGGTTCTGATTGGCCCGGACGGTACTGTGCAGGATGCGAAGTTCGTGCAGGGATCGCTGGCTTTTGCCCGGAGCGCAATCGACGGCGTGAAGCGGTGGAAGTTCAAACCCTACTTGATGAATGCGCGGGCGGCATCGGTCCAAACCCAGCTGACTCTGAGCTTCAAACCAGGGTCCTAACCCTTTTGTTTTCTTGACGGCAGCAATCCGGCCCCCCGCGCCCTCAACCTCTCGGCCACGATCGCTGATGACACAACCGGAACCCAGACGTCTGTTCGGAGCAATGCCACACTGTCGTTACCGAAGAGGCTCAAATGGAGCAGCCGAGGGATCGAAAGCGGCATCTAGTAGAGATATAATGGAAACAGTTTCTCAGGAAGTAGTTCCTTCCGGAAGAAGACCAAATTGATGTCCATGAAAATCAAAGCAGCGATACTCGTCACCTCTTTTGCCGTTCTATTGTTCGTCGTCGTGGGTTCGATGGGAGGCGTGCATGCCTCCTCGAATGACGGCTCTTACCGCCAGCTCCAGGTCTATAGCGAAGTTCTGTCTCGGGTGGAGAGCGAATACGTCGAAGAGCCGAACATCCCGAAGGTGACTGATGGCGCCCTGCACGGCCTGCTGGAATCGCTCGATCCGAATTCCAGCTACCTGACGGCCGATGCTTACAAAGCTTACAAGGCGCACAAGACCGAAGGACGCGGCGAGATCGGAGCCACGATCTCGAAGCGATTCGGATACGCGGCCGTGGTCTCGGTATTGCCAGGTTCTCCCGCCGAGAAAGCGGGGATTGAACCCACTGACTTGTTCGAATCCATCGAGGGTCAAAGTACGCGCGATATGTCGCTGCCTGAGATTCGCGCTGTTCTCTCCGGACCACCGGGCTCCAACGTGAACGTATCGGTCGTGCACCCGCGGCGGGCGGAATCCCAGAAGGTCGTCATCACGCGCGAAGTAGTCAGCATCCCTCCCGTCACCGAAAAAATGATGGACGACGGAATCGGCTATGTGAAGACCGAGACTCTGACCAAGGGCAAAGCTCAAGAGATCGCCTCGAAGATCAAGTCTTTGGAAAAGTCGGGTGCAAAGAAAATTCTGCTGGACCTCCGCAACTGCTCGGAAGGGGATGAGAGCGAAGGCATCTCGGTCGCGAACCTGTTCCTGAATCACGGGACCATCACTTATCTGCAGGGCCAGAAGTATCCGCGCGAGGCCTTCAATGCCGATCCGACGAAGGCGATCACCACTCTGCCCGTCGCCATCCTGGTGAATCGTGGAACCGCCGGCGCGGCTGAGATTGTGGCCGCCGCAATTCTTGAAAACGCTCGCGGCGATGTGGTGGGCGACAAGACATTCGGCGACGGGTCGGTGCAGAAGACGCTGGACTTGCAGGATGGCGGCGCGCTGATTCTCTCCGTGGCGAAGTACTATTCGCCCAGCGGCAAAGCCATTCAGGACAATGCGGTTTCTCCCAGCGTTCTGGTAGCGGATGCCGATGCCGACGATGGGATCGGTCCGGACGATGATGACCAGGCCGCTCCGTCTCCCGATCAGGAAACCAAGCCCAAGAATCAGGTTGACGATCAGTTGAACAAGGCCGTCGAAGTGCTGAAGAGCCGCACCAGCTGATTTTCCTTCTTGACAGAGTAAGAATCGCGCGCCACCTTCGGTGCGCGATTTTTTTTGGAGATCTGCACTCACCGTCGAGAACGCGCGAAGTGCTATCCTGACCTCAACCGCTTCATGAAATCCCTCTACGAAGATCTGCCGGCGGTCGAAATCGGTGGGCGCAAGCTTGTGGGCCGCGTCTTGTTCGGGCTGCTCGTGCTGATTTCCGCTCTCGTCGGCGCGACCGCCGGGCTGCTGCTCGTCTACACGACGGAATTGCCGCAGGTCGATGCGCTCGAGGCCTACCGCCCCAGTTCGATTACCGAAATCTACGACGATCACAGCCGCGTTATCGGCTCGTTCGCGTTGCAACGGCGGGTTGTCGCCAGCTATGACGACTTTCCTCCTGTACTGCGCGACGCGCTCGTATCCATCGAGGACAAGGATTTCTACCGCCATTCCGGTATCAACTTCTGGCGCATCGTGGGAGCTGCCTATCGCGATATCGAATCAGGCGGCAAGGTGCAGGGGGCGTCGACACTGACCATGCAGCTGGCGCGGAATCTTTTCTTGTCGCCCGATCGCTCGTTTCATCGCAAGGTGCAGGAAGCGATGCTGGCGATCCAGATTGAGCGCCACTTCACCAAGCCGCAGATTTTTACCCTCTACGCCAACCAGATTTTTCTCGGCCACGGCGTCTACGGATTTGAAGCGGCATCGGAATACTACTTCAGCAAGCCGGCAAAGAATCTGGCTCTCGAGGAAGCCACGCTGCTCGCGGGTTTGCCGAAGGGACCGGTGGTCTATTCGCCCATCAACCATCCCGATCGCGCCCAGAAGCGGCGCAACCTCGTCATTAACGCCATGCTCGAGGATGGGAAAATCACGGCGGCGCAAGCCGCCGAGGCCCGTTCCGCGCCTGTCGTCCTCCACCTGGCGCACGATCCAAATTCTCTGGCTCCTTACTTTGTTGAAGAGATTCGCCGCTACCTCGAAGGTAAGTACGGCGCGGACCAGGTTCATGAGGGCGGATTGAAAGTCTATACGTCGCTCGATATGGATGTGCAAAAAGCCGCCAACCAGTCTGTCCTCGATGGGCTCGCGGCTTACGAAAGGCGTCACGGCTGGAAGGGACATCTAGAGAACGTCGTCGACGAAGGCATGGCCCTCGACAAATATTCGCATCCCGACTGGGATGATGAACCGGAAGTCGGCGGCTACGTTCATGCCTTGATTACTTCCGCCGGGACGGGAATTGCAACGCTCAAGTTTGGCCGCTACACGGCCGCTCTCGGCCAACCCGATGTAGCGTGGACCCAGCAAAAACTCGCCGACATTCTTAAACCGGGCGACATCTGTTATGTGAAGATTGTTTGGCTCGGCGCCAACGGCGCAGCTCGAGTCAGCCTGGAGCAGGATTCCGGCGCCCAAGGCGCGTTGCTGGCGATCGACAACGTCACCGGCGGGATCAAGGCGATGGTGGGGGGGCGCGATTTCAATGAATCGAAGTTCGACCGCGCCACGCAGGCTTTGCGGCAAGTCGGCTCGTCGTTCAAGCCATACGTTTACACCACGGTCATCGACGAAGGCGCGAGCCCCGACGACACGATTCTCGACGAGCCGGTCAGCTTTGACACTCCTTCCGGCCCCTACACTCCGCACAACTATGATGAAAAGTTTGAAGGCATCATCACCTTGCGGCGGGCGCTGGCTCAATCGCGCAATATTCCCGCGCTGAAGCTCGCGGATAAAGTTGGCATCAAGGACGTCATCGACTACGCCGCAAGGTTCGGCATCACTTCCAGGATTCCGCCGTACCTGCCGGTGGCGCTGGGCTCGGCTGAGGTTACGCTGATCGAGCAGACTTCCGCGTACAGCGTCTTTCCCAACGACGGCGTACGGGTGATCCCACGCTTCATCACGCGGGTGACCGACTATGAAGGCCGCGTGCTCGAAGAGGATTTCCCCGATGTGAAAGACGTAATCAGCGAGCGCACGGCGCGGATTATGACCTCCATGCTGCGCGAAGTCGTGCTGCACGGTACGGCGATCGCCGCCGCCAGACTTCCGTTCCCGGTCGCGGGCAAGACCGGAACGACGAACGATTTCACCGACGCCTGGTTTGTCGGATTTTCCCCGACGATCAGCTGCGGTGTCTGGGTCGGTTACGACGAGAAGAAATCGCTCGGCGCCAAGGAAACCGGCGCACACGCGGCCCTTCCCATCTGGATGAACTTTATGACGGCTGCCATGGCCGGCAAGGATCCGGGAGAATTCCAGCCGCCCCCGGTTTCGCCGCACGCGGTCGCGCAGAAAGTCGATACTCCTGATACCGCACCGGCGACGGAAGAAGCGCATTAACAACGGACATCGGAGGAATGATGAGCAAGCGCATTTTCTATTCGCAGATTCTGTTTTTGTTCATTGCCATGGCAGGGGTCGCGCAGGCTTCATCGCAAACCGTTCCCCCTGAAGATGCAAAGGCGACGATCGAGCACGTGCTGCGCACGCAGCAAGATGCATGGAACCGTCACGATCTCGACGCCTTCATGGCTGGTTACTGGAATTCTCCTGAACTCACATTCTTCTCAGGGGCGAAAGAAACCAGCGGATGGCAGGCCACGCTCGATCGCTATCGCGCAACGTATGCCAGTCCGGGACATGAAATGGGTAAGCTGGATTTCTCCAACCTGCAGATTGAGCTTCTCGGTCCGGAGGCAGCATTCGTGCGCGGAGCGTGGCTTCTGACCATGTCGGACGGGAAGACTCCGCACGGGCGCTTCACCCTGGTATTTCATAAGTTTCCTGACGGCTGGAAGATTATTCACGACCACACATCGGCCGCGGAGTAAACCAACCAATTCGATCGCCCTGAAAGAGGAGAAGAGCGGGAGAGCGGAGGAGCGCAAGATCGGCGCTTTAGCGCGCGCAGAGGGATCGAGCCGATGTGTCGTTAGCGCCGATGGCTGTTCACTTCTTTACCCTTACCTGCACCCGCGTTCCGTCTGGCAGTTCGCCGTTCAGCAATTCCACCTTGCTGTGGCGAACGATGCCATCGAATTCCTGCAGCTCGGTTCGTGGAGCAGGCTGCGTGGGCTCCCGCGCCACACCTGAGGATCGTCCCATGCCCTTGTCCATCGCTTCGTTCGCCAAGCGGTCGGCTTCCTGATTGTGCTCGCGCAGAGCATGCCCGATCGAAAACCAATCCAGTTGCGCGATCAGTTCTTTTGCGCGCGCGTGCAGGTCTCGCAGCGTAGCGTTTTTGACCTTGTAGATTCCTTTGATCTGCCGCACAAGCAGTTCCGAGTCGCTGATCACCTTGAGTGCTTTTGGACCATGCTGGAGCGCGTATTCGAGCGCGGCGATGAGTCCCTGATACTCTGCGAAATTATTGGTCTGGTGGCCGAGATATTCGCTGAGCGCGGCGACCTTGTGTCCGGACTCGTCTTTGATCACCACTCCGAATCCAGCCGGGCCGGGATTGCCGCGCGCGCCGCCATCGCTATGGGCAATCCAATAGCGCTCGGGCGGGTTTTCGCGAGCTTCGAATAAGGGCCGGGTTCCGGCGCTGCGGGAAGAAAAAGAAGGCATGATCGAGTTTACAACGGCCCCTTCGGAGGACGGCGTCGCACCGCGAAAGCTTCAGCGCCCGGCAGCCAGCCGCGTGGCCAATCGCGGTGGCAGCTTCGCGGCGAAAATGCGATCCTGCGCGGCTTTCAGGTTGTAGGGCGCGCGGTGAAAATGGATCACCTGCGCGTCGGTGTCGAACAGCGCAAACGCCGCGCGCCAGTCGCCGTCGCGCGGTTGTCCAACGGAGCCCGGATTGATCAGATATCGTGTCGCCGCCTTGAGCTGAAACGACACCGACTCCGCCTGACCCACGGTGCGATATTCCGGACGGAATCCATCCGCGGCCGAGCCATTGGCAAAAAAACCGCCCTGCAGGTGAGTGTGTCCGAAGAAGGTGAGCGGCACGCTCAGCGTAATCAGCGGCGCGAGAGCGTCCCCAAGGGACACCACATATTCATCCTCATCGTTCGGCGAGCCGTGAACCAACTGCACGTGAGGAAAATCCGGCAACGAAACCGGACCGTGCGGCAGGGCGCGAAGCCACTCGAGATTTCCCGGCGTCAATTCGTTGCGCGTCCAGATCGCGGCGGCCGCCGCCATCGGATTGAAATCCTCAAGGTCCATCACTCCCGTCGCCGCCTTGTCGTGATTGCCCCGGACAAAAATCTTCCCCAGCTCGCGCGAGCGGTCCGTCACTTCATTCGGACTGGCCCCGTAGCCGACGATGTCGCCCAGGTTCACGACCACGTCAAACGACGGAGCGCCAGCCAGGGTTGCATCGAGAGCCTCGAGGTTCGCGTGGATGTCGCTCAGCAGCAGTATGCGCACGGTTCACCGGACAAATTGCCGATTATAGACTAAGGCTTGCCAGTTAAGATGCTCTGTGCGCTGCTGCACCACCGGAGAGGAACGGCATGACGGGAAGCGGACTGTTCGGATGGCGGTTCAAGAGCAAAACACCGTTGTGGTTCAAACTTGTCGTTGGACTGCTTCTAACCGACTCCGCGCTGCATTTTGGGCTCCTGTTTACCGTATCGAGCTGGGCGTTGCCTTCGCCCGATGCTCTCCACTCCCATCGCGTGCCCTTCCGGGACGGCGGCATTTATTTCGTCGCGTCTTGGCTGGGCTGGTATCTCGATGCGAAGTGGATCGGCGCGGCGCTCCTGGCAATTCTGGTTGTGCTCCTCGTCCTGAATCGTGATCAACTTGAGCGGGGCTTCTGAATCAGGCATTCACCACGGGACATCGCGCCCAATGCCCCGCCGCAACCTCCACCAGCGGCGGCAAGGCACGAGCACACGCGGGCTGCCGGAACTCGCAGCGCGGTTCGAACCCGCAGCCGGGAGGCATCGCTTGCAATCCGGGCACGGTTCCTTCGATGGTCTGCAGCGGGCGGCTTCGATCTGTTTTCAGGTCGGGCACAGCCTGCAAGAGTCCCCGAGTATAAGGATGCGCGGGCGCTTGAAAGATGTCCTGCTTCGTTCCCACTTCCACGAGATTGCCCGCGTACATCACGGCGACACGGTCGGCGATCTGTGAAACCACCGCGAGATCGTGGGAAATAAAGAGCATCGTCAGCCCGAACTTCGCCCGCAGCTCAGCCAGCAGCTCGAGGATCTGCGCCTGAATCGTGACATCGAGCGCGGTCGTCGGCTCGTCGGCAATGAGCAATTGCGGCCGGTTGACAATGGCCATCGCGATCATCACGCGCTGCCGCATGCCTCCCGAGAGTTGGTGAGGATAGTCGCGGGCGCGCCGCGCAGCCTCGGGAATAGCGACTTCGTTCATGGCATCGACGGCGCGTTGTCGGGCGTCTTTCTTCGAGATCGCGCTGTGAGCCACGACGGCTTCCGCGATCTGATCTCCTACGCGCATGACCGGGTTGAGCGCAGTCATCGGCTCCTGAAAGATCATGGCGATCCGCGAACCGCGCAGTCGGCGCATGCTTTCGTCATCGAGGGTTGGAAGATTTCTGGCGGCTATTCCATTTTCCGCAAAGAGAATCTCGCCTGAAACTCGGGCCTGCGATGGAAGCAGCCGCATGATGGCGAGAGAAGTGATCGACTTGCCCGAGCCGGATTCACCCACCAGGCCTACGACTTCGCCCGCAGCGATGGACAAACTGAGATCGTGAACGGCCGTAAGAGTTTGTGTGGTCGCAGCCGCCACCGGTGCGGGGAATTCAATCGTCAGGTGATGAATATCGAGTAGAGGCACCGAATCATGTTAGCAGCGCGCCTCAATTCCCGGGATCAGAGCCAGGGCCGAGCACTCCCGCCCCTGAACCGGATTCGATCATTGCCCCAGGATCAGCGGCAGCCCATTCTTGTTATTGCCGATCACAACCACCTTCGTGTTCGCGCTCTTGGCCAGATTCTCCGTCGCCTCGATACCCTTCCACTCCAGCAGCGAGGGCGTGATGCCTTGCGCCACGATCTGCTGAAAGTCGCGCACGCCGGCCGCTTCGATCCGCTTGCGCTGCGCCTCCTGCGTTTCTTTTTGCAGGCGGAAATTCATGGCCAGCGCTTCCTGCTCAGCCTGCTGCTTCGCCTCGATTGAGGCCTTCAACGTCGCCGGTAACTGGATATCGCGCAGCAAAATGTTCTCCACCGTTATCCCACGTTTACTGAGTTCGTCCGTGATCTGCTGCTGAATCTGTTTGGCCACCATCTCGCGCTCACCAGTGTAAAGAGCGTTCGCCGTGTGCGAGGCCGTGGCTTCGCGAATGGCCGAGCGCAGCTGATTCTCGACCACTTTGTCTTCGTAGTCGATGCCGATCTTGTCGAACACTTCAGCCGCGCGGTCGGGGTTGAGGTGATAGATCAGTGAAGTGTCGAGACTCATCATCAGCCCTTCGCTCGATGGAACGCTGGCCGATTCTTTGATGGTCTGCGTCTGAACCGACATTTCGTTATTGGTCTTGAGCGGATTGATCAAATGGATGCCTTCGCCCAGCGTTTCGCCGGTGACCCTGCCGAACAACGTCAGTACGCCGACGTGCCCCGTTCCAACGCGTGTGACGGAACTGAATACCAGGATCACGATCAGGAATGCGATGACCCCAATTGCGATCAAGCGAAACAGGCCGCTTCCGTGCCCGCCGCCATCAATGACTCTGCCGCGAGATGGATCGAAGATCGTCATCATAGTTCTCCCTGAGAGATTTTAGGGCGATACGGCGGCGGGCGATAAGTGGCTCCCGAGGCTCAGGTGCGACTCTTTCCATGTCAGGCATCGGGTCTTGGGACTCCGAACATGCCGCGATTCCGGAATCCAAGCCCCCACTGAACACCAGCGTCTTGAATCTTGCCCTCAGGCTGCTGCATCTCTTACAGTAAGTTTATGAGCAAGATTCACATTCCAACGCCTCTACGGCAATATGTGGGCAAGCAGGCTTCGGTCGAGGTTTCCGGCACGACCGTGGGCGAAGCTATGAACGCGCTGGTCGCGCAGCATCCGGACTTGCGCAAGCACCTTTACACCGACGAGGGCAAGTTGCGCTCTTTCGTGAACCTCTACGTCAACGACGAAGACATCCGCTACTTGCAAAAAGAGGCGACTGCGCTGAATGAAGGTGATAACATTTCGATTGTGCCTTCTATCGCCGGAGGCGCGGTTTGACTGGGGATTCGGACTTGAAACCTGCCGCGACAAAGCGCTGTTGTCTGTGTTGCCCTCCCTGTTGTTGACGCGCATTCGCGCGCTCGTCGATTCCAGCCAGCGAAGTTTTAACGGACTCGATGAAGTCAATTCTTTGAACCGCCCAGGGCACGAAGGCACACCAAGACCAAGAAAGACGTAACTCACGAGGACTTATGGCCACGACCACCGAAATCCCAGTAACACTCAACAAAGATGAAATCCTGCGCTACTCGCGGCATTTGATCATGCCCGAGGTCGGCATGGAGGGCCAGCAGAAGCTGAAAGCGGCGCGTGTGCTGTGTATCGGCACGGGAGGGCTGGGATCGCCGCTCGCTCTCTATTTGGCGGCCGCGGGCGTGGGCACCCTGGGCCTGGTTGACTTCGACGTCGTCGACTACACCAACCTGCAGCGGCAGATCATTCACTCGACCGCGGACGTTGGCCGCAAGAAGCTCGATTCCGCCGCCGACAAGCTGAAGGGCATTAATCCTTTTCTGAATCTGCGCACGTTCGACACCAGGTTGAGCAGCGCCAACGCTCTTGAGCTCTTTCGCGAATTCGACATCATCGCCGATGGCACCGACAACTTCCCGACGCGCTACCTGGTGAATGATGCCTGCGTGCTCACCGGCAAGCCAAACGTCTACGGATCGATTTTCCGGTTTGAAGGTCAAGCCAGTGTGTTCGCGACCGAGGTTGGCCCCTGCTACCGCTGCCTCTATCCTGAGCCGCCACCGCCGGGATTGGTTCCTTCCTGCGCCGAGGGCGGCGTGCTGGGCATTCTCCCCGGCCTCGTCGGCGTGATGCAGGCGACCGAAGTCATCAAGCTCATTCTCGGCATCGGCGATCCGCTCATCGGACGTCTCCTGTTGATCGATGCGCTGGGCATGAAGTTCCGCGAACTCAAGCTGCGCAAGAATCCCGATTGCCCCGCTTGCGGTGCTCATCCCACCGTCACGCAGCTGATAGACTACAACGAGTTTTGCGGCATTCGTGGGGAGGAGAAGCCCGTGGCCAACGGAGTTCCTGAGATTCAGGTGGAAGAATTGAAGCGCCGTCTCGATGCGAAAGAGGATCTTTTTGTTCTGGATGTGCGCGAGCCGCACGAATATCAGATCTGCAATCTCGGCGGATATCTGATTCCGCTGAACGATTTGCCGAAGCGCGTGAACGAGCTCGATTCCAGCCGCGAAATCGTCGTCCACTGCAAAATGGGCGGCCGCAGCGCGAAGGCTGTCGCATTCCTCCAACAAGCCGGATTCAATAAGATCCACAATCTTGCCGGAGGAATCACCGCCTGGTCCGATCGCGTCGACCCGAAAGTGCCCAAGTACTGAAGGCCGTTGCCGGTTCCCGGTTGCCCGCTGTCCAAGGGAGCGCTCAAAAGCGCTCCCTTTCTTTGTGCGCGGGATCACTGCCATGGGGATCGGGCGGGAGGATAATTCCCACTTCTTAGCTTCTGTTCCTCGGCCATTTCCACGAAATTCTTAGCGTTCTTGGAGGCGTATGAACAAACTGCTCGCAATAATCCTGTGCTTCGCAATCCCACTCACGGTCCTCGCCGCTGACAACGCGTACAAGGTCACCTATGACGGAGGATCGATCGCCGATACAAAAGCGGGAACCAGTATGAAGCTGTACATCGATGCCAGCCAGATTCGCCTCGTACGGGACAAAGCCGATGTCATCACCATACCGGCTTCCTCGATTACGGAGATTAGCTATGGCCAAGACGTGCATCGGCGCGTTGGTGCCGCGATTGGCCTTGCCGTGGTATCCCTTGGCATCGGCGCACTTATGGCCCTCACTAAATCAAAGAAACATTACGTCGGGTTGACCTGGGTCGACGGGGATAAAAAGGGCGGCTTTGCCATGCAGTGCGACAAGAATGACTACCGGGGAGTACTGGCGGGACTCGAAGGTGTCACCGGCAAGAAGGCCGTGGATTCCGACGCCATGACGGTAAAGAACTAAAGTGCCATCGGTTATCGGAGGCACAAGAAACTTGCGCTCTCTGCGGCCGTGATCCCGTTCCTTGCAATTTCCGCTGAAACGGCGATAATGGCCGTTCCTCTTCCCCCCGGGGAGGTTCCATGCCGTGTTTCGCTCGCGCCCTGCGTTCATCCGCATTTGTGTCTTCCGCGAGAGTGCTCGCTCTTATCGCAACCGCGCTCGCCGTGTTCCTGCATCTCTCCTCTTCAGCCGCCAGCGCTCAGAATGCCGCGCCCGGCCCAAACGCCGATCCCACCTATCAGGCCTTGCGCAACCTGACTCTGGGAGGCGAATCGGTCAGCGTCAGCAATTTCGATCTGGTCCGCGATGCGGGAAAATTTCGCCTGCGATCGGGCACCGTCTGCTTCACCGCGCCAGTCAATGGCAAGGTGACCGGAGCCGTTTTTGTCGGTGACGGCAGCTTCATTCTTGACCCTCCCTCCGACACCGAACGCAAGAGTCTGGAATATCTGACCAAGGAAGACGAGTTCAGTGAAAAATTCGAGCATCTGGTGCTCCGTTTCACCGACTCCACCTACGACGAGATCAAGAAAGCCGGCACTGCGGCCACCGGCGCCTGTGACGCGGGATTGCTGAGAGACAGCCAGAACACCACGCGCCACAAGCTCAAACACAATCTTGAAGCGCGGCTTCTGGAGGAGGTGCTCAGCCCTGAGCCCAGGGACTTCTTCATCGCCTTCGTTCATGGCAAGCATTACAACGACAAGGAAATCTACGAGATCGATCCCGACCATGGCAGCGAGCAGGTGAGTTTTAGCACCTACGACGAAAATAAATGGGGCGAATGGGCTTCCTTTGGCCTCTCGGCGGAGCCGGCGCGTAACGCAACCGGGAAGCCGATTCACATCGACCACCAGCAGTTGGAAGCCAGCTTCGAAAAGAACGGCAATCTCACTGGCAAAGCCATCACTACTTTTGTAGTGCGCCGCAACGGGCTGCGCGTTGTTCCCTTGAACCTGTTCCGGCCTTTGCGCGTGCAGAGCGTAACGGCAGACGGGCAGCCGCTGTCGTTCATTCAGGAAGACAAGAACGATGACGGCGACTTCGCCGTGATCCTGCCGAAGCCACTCGCCTTCGGCGACAAGTACACCATCACAACCGTGTATGGCGGCAAGGAAGCGGTTACCAACGAAGGCGGCGGAAATTATTTTCCCGTCGCGCGCGATAACTGGTACCCGAATGATCCCGGCAGCAGCTTTGGCGAATATGCGACCTATGACATGACCTTCCGCATCCCCAAGGGCATGAAGATGGCGGCTACCGGAGTATTGGTGAGCGAGAGCAATGACGGTGGGCAAAACGTAACGGTATGGAAGAGTGAAACCCCGCAAACCGTCGCCGGCTTCAGCTTCGGCAGATTCAAAGAGGAACAAGCCAAACTCACCCAGCCCGAATACTTCATCCAGTCCTTTGCCAATGCTTCGCCGCCCGATTGGGTCAGCGGCCTGCAGGAGGCGGCGAGCGGCGATAGCCTGCCGACCCAAGGTTCGCATGTTTCTGAAATGGCCCTCGGCAGCATGGATACAACAATGCTCAACAAGAAAGCTCTCGCGGAAGGCGAACTCGCGATTCAGCTTTATACCGAATACTTCGGGCCTTCTCTGTTTAAGCACATGCAATTAACGCAGCAAACTGCCTGCGACTTTGGCCAGTCCTGGCCGGAGCTGGTCTGGATCCCCATCTGCTATTACTTCGACGCCACGGTCCGCCACCAGCTCAGGATGGACTGGGGCGATCGTGGCTACTGGAAGGTTGTAACTCCCCACGAAATCGCCCACCAGTGGTGGGGTCATACCGTGGGATTCTCTTCCGGCCGCGATCAATGGATGAGCGAAGGCTTTGCCGACATGTCCGCGTCCCTCTATCTCAGCATGATCGAGAAGGATCCCAAGAAGTTCATCGGTTTCTGGAACGACGAACGGGAGATATTGCTGGAGCGCGATGCGCAGGGCTTCCGCGCCATCGATGTCGGTCCGCTCACTCTCGGTTATCGTGCCAGCAATTCACGGACCGGCTTCAACGTCACCCGCCGCCTTATTTATCCCAAGGGCGCTTACATTCTTCACATGATCCGCTTCATGATGCGCAACAATAAGAACGGCGACCAGCTTTTCAAAGAGACCATGCGCGACTTCGTCAAGACCTATTCGGGCAAGCCCGCCACCACTGAAGATTTTAAGGCCATGGTCGAAAAACACATGACTCCGGATATGGACCTGGACGGCAACCACCGGATGGACTGGTTTTTCAATGAATACGTATACGGCACGCAGCTGCCCTCTTACAAGATAGACTCCTCCTTCGACACCGGGCCAGATGGCAACATCGTCCTCAACCTGAAGGTCACGCAGTCCAATGTGGATGAGCACTTTCGCATGCCGGTGCCCATCTACCTTGAAATGGCCGACGGAGGCATGTTTTTTCTCGGTAGAGTTCGGCTGATCGGAAATAATTCTTTCGATCAGAAAGTCCCTCTCAGAGGACTGAAGGCGAAGCCGCGCCGCGCCCTCGTCAACTTTTACGACGACGTCCTCGCCTCGCCGAATTAGATCGGATTGCCACGAAAAAAGGGAGCACGCTTTTGTGCTCCCATTCTCTCTTTGCTCTCCCGCTTGCCACTACTTGCTTGATCCGGACTGCATTCCGTCGCTCGCTGCTCCCAGATCCAGAGCATATTTCTTTCCTCCGAAGCGGGCCGACGTCAGCGTGCTGCTGCCATCGTTATTCGTCTGGACCACGGCCGCGTCACCCTGGGAGGGCGCGCTCAAGTCCACAACCTTCGCCGGCACCTTCGCCACCACATTCTTACCTTGCACGATGCTGACCTCTACGCTCGGACCGGTGCCATCCCACTCCAATTTGTAATCACCGGCCTTCAGCTTGGTTCCGCTGATCATCGTTGTGCCCGACAAATGCAGGTTGGCCTTCGTCGCTGCAAACGCACTCGAGGCCAGCAGCACAGCCAACCCCATGACCACACTCTTTGAAACTGTCGCGAACTTCATTGCTGCTCCTTTTTCTTTCCCGAAGTCACGTCGGGAAGCGGCTGGGGCGGCCCGGCTCGCGACCAACGCGAGAAAACACTTGTGTTTCCCCACGAATCGCCTACAATGCTGCCGCTGGGGTTAAGCACGCAAGCCACGAGCCTGCGCCGCTGCGATGGGGGTTTTCTCACCTGGGCCGCCAAACCGAGCGTGAGAGAATCCCCAGAACCCCGCCAATAAGATCTTTGCCAAACTAGACCAGAGCCACCTCTTCCTCTCCCCGGTCTTGCCCGCAACAACTACTACGCATGTGCCCCGCGCAAAGTTCCCTGGGTTCTAACCTGTGCACACTGATTGGACGTTTGCGGCATTTTTCCGGTAGCAAGATTTTCCCGGTAATCCGTTCTGCGAAATGAACATCCACTCCGTGTTTTTGTGAATATTCCCTACCAGGCTTTAAAGAAACTCCAGGCTCTGAGGCTGCAACCCCGATTCTTATGGAACAATCGCCGCTCCAACCGCGTATTATCCGGTGTCAATAGTTGTAGTGTATCTTCGCGCTACGGCGTTTCGTCCCGGTTTTCCCGGCTGTAGGACGCACGACATTACAACCCGCGATTCGCACTCCCAGGAGGCGCTTTCACGCGTACTGACCCGTGATCGAACTCGTTCATCTCCGCAAAGAATATGACGACGTGCTGGCCGTCGATGATCTCACGCTGACCATCCCGCAAGGCGAAATCTTCGGCCTGATCGGCCCAAACGGCGCCGGCAAAACAACCACCATTCGCATGGCGAGTGGCTTGCTGCGACCTACACTCGGCCAGGCTTTGATCGCCGGTGTCGATGTCGCTCAGGAACCTGAGCGTGCGCAGCAGTACATCGGATATCTCGCAGACTTCTTCGCCGTCTATGAAGATCTGAAAGTCTGGGAGTATCTCGATTACTTTGCTCACGCCTACAAGTTGCCGGAGTCCGAGATTCCCGCGCGCATCACCGAAGTCATTGCGCAAGTGAACCTGGAAGTGAAGCGCGACGCCCTGATCCGCGGCTTGTCGCGCGGCATGAAACAGCGCCTCGGCATCGCGCGCGCCATCATTCATCGTCCGAAAGTGATGCTGCTCGACGAACCGGCATCGGGACTTGATCCCAAGGCGCGCCTCGAATTGCGCAATTTGCTGCGCTCGTTGCGCGATCAAGGCGCGACGATTCTGATTTCCTCTCACATCCTCACCGAACTCGAGGGCTTCTGCACCTCCATCGGAATCATGGAGCGCGGCCGCCTGGTGCGCAGCGGAAGCATTGAAGAAGTCACGGCCGCCGCCGCTTCTTCTACTCGCCTGGTGCGCCTGAGTTGGGCCGGAGACTCGCTCGCCGTGGTGGAAGAGAAGCTCAGGAACGATCCCCGCGTCTCGGAAGTCGATCTCGCAGCCGGCGGCGGAAGTTTCCACTTCGGCGGACCCGAACCCGATCTCGCTCCTGTTCTCGCGTCTCTGGTCGCCGCCAACGTGAAGGTGACTTCCTTTGGAGAAATCAAGCAGACGGTCGAAGAGATCTATATGAAGCTCTCGACTCACGAGGTGATGTGATGCCACGATTCTGGACGAATCCTGAATTTGTTCGGCACCGGAGAGCAGAGTTGCGCCCGGTGCGGGCCGTTACCGTCGCCGTCGTCGTCATTCTGACGTGTGTCTTGCTCTGGCTGGCCTGTTGGAGTTACGAGCAGAGCCTGCTCGAGAGCGCGCGCATGGGCGCTGCCGTCTATGCGACGGAAGCATGGAAGCAGCGCCTCGCAGATTTGCAGCAGCAATGCACCACCAGGACTTGGCTCCTCTTTTATCACTGGCTCGTCGGTCTGCAAGGAGTGGCCCTGACTTTCTGGACGTTATTCTCCTGCGCTCAGTCCGTCTCTGGCGAGCGCGATCGCAAGACATGGGATTTTCAACGTACGACGCGCCTCACTCCCTCCGAGATCCTGATCGGCAAATTGCTCGGCGAACCTGTGCTCATGTATTTCGCCGTGCTCTCCGCCGCCCCCGCAACTCTCATCGCAGGGCTGGCCGGGGGACTTTCCTTCGGCACCGTCCTTTCTGTATTTGTTTTCCTTGCCGTGACCTCGCTGTTCCTCGGTCTTGGCGGCATGTGGCTTTCGACATTGCTCGAAAGCCGTACCCGCGGCGTTGGCTTGATCGGAGCCTTGGCCCTCTACGTTTTCACGCTCGGCATTTACGGCATGCGTCAGAGCGGCTTGCCGGGCTTGGCTGCGATAAGTCCGCTGGCGGGAATCTCTGACCTGCTCTCCGGCGATTCTTCCATGAACCGAGTTGCGCCGGTTCTCTTCGGACGCGAGATTCCCTGGCTGCTGATGAGCATCCTTTTATGTTGCTCGTTCAGCGCGTGGCTGGCGCTCATGCTGATCCGCAATCTCAAGCGAGATTATCCCGACATTCGCCCCCTGTCGCGCTGGCAGGCTGTGGGTTGCGCCGCGTTTCTAAATTTCCTGATTTATGCGCTGCTGAGTCCCGCCTATAAGGTCGGCATCGAGGGACGTGTCGGTTGGTTTCCTGACTCAAAGACCGTGGCCCTGTTTGCCGTCGCGATGAATGGCCTCATTCTTTTTTTGATGGGCCTGGCGACTCTCACGCCGCAGGAGCGATTGAAAGTCTGGCGGCGCAAAAGCGCCACCGGAAAATCCGCCGTCTTCGCCGATGACGGCCTGCCCGGCCCCTGGCTCGGCATTTCTGCCATCGTGGCCTACGCGCTCATGGTTTGGGGTTTGCTCGCATGGGACCACGCGCTTCCGCTCGATATCAGCACCCTCCAGGCTGCAGCGATCCGGCTGCTTCTCGTGCTGGTTTTCGTGACTCGCGATGTTCTCTTCCTGCAGTGGTGCATGCTCACGCGACTGCGCCAGCCCATCGTGAAGGGAGTTCTGTTTCTCGGTCTGTACTATGCCGCCGCCGCCGTGATGACCGGCCTTGCGACCGTTTCCGGACAGGAAGCCGCCCATTGGGTGCTGGCCCTTCTCACGCCCGTGCAGGTCTTCGATTCCAACGTGAAAGGGGCGGCATTTCCGCCTGCCACCTATGTCGGTTTGCTCTTGCAGATCGGCGTGATGGGCACAATCAGGAGTGCGATTACCAGTCGTTTGCGACGGCCTGTGCAGAGTCTGTTATCCGTCTGACACGAAATATAAAAAGGGGCACGACTTCGAGTCATGCCCCTGAACAGCCCAATCGCACTGGAACCTTAGTCCCCGTCCCCGTGCTGCCGCTCGACCGACCAGATGCTCGCCTGATCCTTTTCGAACGGATACACATGCACCATCCAGTTGAAGACCACGGGAATGAAGCGTCCGCCCGCCGCGTCACACGCTTCCTGCGTGTTGATTGATCCTCTCAAGCCAAACTGTGCGTTGTGGCCCAGGTATGCCTGTCTCTTTTCCGCCGGCGTCATGCTGGCCGGCGCTACGCAGAAGTTCACGTGTTCGTGCCACTGCGCCACGCTGAGCGGGACCCGTTCGTTCAGCTGGTCTTCCGTGAACCGTTTCGGCGCCGTGTACATAACGCCGATCAGCTTGTAATCGTCACCATGCTTTTCGTAAAGCAGCGAAGTGGGATGTTCCGGGTTGAAATCCCAGAACGCTTCCATGGCGTAGCGGCCGCTCGTGAAGTGATACATCTTCTGCGGAATCTCCGGATGGAAGATTTTGAAGCCGTCCGCCAGGGCAACGTGATAATCCGCGTATTTCTCGGTGGCCTTGCGCGCTTCCTCTACAATTTTCTCTGCCCGCTCCGCGTCACCGGGTTGCGCCTTGCGCAGCGCCGTCATCTTCATGTGCGGGCCCATATCCATGTGCCCTTCCATCGAGTTCATGGCGTGCGTGGCCGCGTCGCTGTCGTTGTCTGTCTCCGAGTTCGCCGCCATGCCTTTCATCTTCGACATGTCGTTACCCGACATATCCATCCCCGGCATCGATTTCTGATCGCCCGCCGGCGCGCTGCTCGACGGGGCGCTCTGTGTCTGTCCCCAGGCAATGCTGCACGACAAGACTGCAGCAAATAACGCTATTCGATTACGCATGAAAGAACCCCCCCCTCTCTTGATAATAACCCTGCCGTAGCCACGATGTTTCTGCAAGAAATCCTCAGTACCGGCCGGTTACAGAGGTAATACCTTGATGAACATTCCAGACCAGCTGCTTGGGGACGCCATCTGGCCCCGGCGGACTCTCCTTCTTGTAGCGGCTCATACCGCGTCCCTTGGCGCGGCACCGGAATTTCTGTTACACCTACCTACTTGACTCTCGAAACCGTCGTCTTCCTTTTCTTCGCGGGCGCTCTGGGCGGCGCTTTGAACTCGGTCGCCGGAGGCGGCAGCTTCATCGCCTTTCCGGCGCTGCTGTTTAGCGGCGTGCCTCCCATTCCCGCCAATGCTACCAACACCATCGCGTTGTGGACCGCGGCTGCGGCCAGTGGAGGCGCCTACCGCAAGCGGTTAGACGTTCCCCGGCGAGTGCTGATTCCGCTGCTGGCTGCTAGTTTGATTGGAGGTTTGGCCGGAGCTTTCCTGCTCCTCAGGACGCCGGCTCAGACCTTTATGCGCGTGCTGCCCTGGCTTACGCTGGGAGCGACGCTACTCTTCGCTTTCGGCAGAAAGCTCGCCGCCGGCCGCCGCTCGGTGATCGCGCACGAAGCCTCGGCCGCTTCTCTTGCCGCCGCCACAGCCTTCCAATTGTGTGTCGCCGTCTACGGAGGCTACTTCGGCGGAGGCATGGGCATCGTCATGCTCGCCATGCTCGCCGTGCTGGGCATGACCGACATTCACGGCATGAACGCACTCAAGGCCGTCATGGGCTTCGTCATTAACGGAGTCGCGGTGGTGACTTTCATCGTCGCTCGCGCGGTTTACTGGAAGCACGGCACCATCATGATCGCCGGCGGCATTGCAGGCGGATACCTCGGCGCCCACTATGCGCTTAAGGTCCCGCAGGTCTGGATCCGGTGGTTCGTCGTGCTGGTCGGCGCTGGGATGACCGTGTACTTCTTCTGGAGATCCTACTGAAGCGGCGCGGAAACGTGTTCATGCACGATGAGCCATTTCCCGTCTTCATTTTCGAAGATCGCCGTCCAGCGAAAATTACCCATTTCAACTTTTCCCGCGGTAGTGGTCATCTGTTCCGCAACCGTCGCCGTAGCCCACACCAAATCCCCATGCGGATGCACGGCGACATCGTCGTTGACCGTGAACTTTGCGTTTTTATAGCCAGACACCACGTTCTTCACGCCCTTTTCGTACTCGTCCCAACTGTTGTACTTGAGCGGAGCGATATCGAAAAATGTGTGCGGCCCGCTCGCGTAATATTTCGCAACATTGTTGGTATCGAGCGTCGCCCAACCATCCCATATCTGCTGCAGGTAAGCTTTATTGGGAGCGGGGCCGGCTGCCCCTTTCTTCATGACCCCTTTATTGGTTTGCGCCAGACTGGCGGCACTCAGGGCGAGCAGAGACAGCGAAACGGTGATCACGCGCTTCAGCATTGCGATATCCTCCGGGGAATCCGGCGGAATTCTCGCACAGAAACGCGCGAATCTCAAAACCGTATCTCCTTACTTCGGATACCACTCCAGCAATCGCACCTCGATGCCCGTGCCTTCCAATGCCTTCTGAAACACCGTGAGATCAGATCCACGATAGTGATACGGGATCACAATTTTTGGATGGAAGGCTTTGACCGCCTCCGCCGCCTCTTCTGGCGGCATGGTGTACGGCAGGTTCATGCACACGAACGCCACATCAATGTTCTTGAGCGCGCGCATTTCCGGCACCCCTTCAGTGTCCCCCGAAAAATAAAAGCGCTTCCCGCCATAAGTGAGGACGTACCCATTGCCGCGTCCCTTGTCGTGAAAAAGTTTTCCCGCTGCGGGGCCGCGTTTCAGGTTGTAAGCCGGGATTGCCTCAATCGTCCAGCCCTCCCAGCGTTTCGTTTCTCCGTTGGCAATGGGCTTGGCGCTCGTGACTGTCTGTACAACTGCCGGTGCCGCAAAGATCTCCGTGTCCCCCTTGCTGACCGACTTGATCGAATCGGGATCCATGTGATCGCCATGGATGTCGGTGATCAGGATGAGGTCGGCCTTGGGAAGTCCGTCGAGTTTCGCAGGCTTGGCGGGATCGAGATAGATCGTCTTCCCACCGCCCTCGATCAGCGTGCTGGCGTGATACAGCGGCGTAATCTTCACCGGCCCCGCGGACGTCGGGAACGTTTGCGTCTCTGCAGCCGCATGTGCGAAGTTCGCCAACACGAACACCGAAGAGAACGAACAGACAGCCACAAGAATTGCTCTCATAGTAGACCCCTCGCGATTATTTCCTCTGTGTCAGAAATATACTCGCAGTGGCTACGATGGGGTCACTTCGACCTGCCTTGAAGGATCGCAGCGGCGATCATGCAGTCACTCCCGAGAGCTAGGCCCGCTTTTGTTTGAATTGCCCTTTTTTCTTGCCCTATATTCCTTTCTATACTTTTATATAGTATGGTATAATCACGGTGTTAT
>Ga0335078_10001456_pt1 | contig 35704 bp, 30 predicted proteins | sample Lox_Sample_32_FD_206711 | JGI IMG/M metagenome (GOLD analysis project Ga0335078, IMG submission 206711) | Soil microbial communities from Loxahatchee National Wildlife Refuge, Florida, United States - Lox_Sample_3.2 | ecosystem: Environmental > Terrestrial > Soil > Wetlands | place: USA...
TGGCAACATTGTCTCTCACCATGAGCCAAGTTTACACGATATTGGCCTGCCGCAAGAGCCAATTTGTCTACCGCCATTTTGGCCGCTGTGGCCGCCCTCTTCAGAGGGCGGGCCTTCCCTTCCCCACACCACGGCGGCCACGGGTGCCTCGCCCGCCGCCAGGCCGGGGTTCTCTAATACGGTCTATTTTCCGAAAGAGCGAACCTTGGAACCTCGCCGGTTAATCCGACGGCGGCTTATACCCCAGGCGGCCATTCTTCTCCCCTGCCGCCAAATCCCGCATGCACAGCTTCGTCAGGTCCTTCTCGTCGCACTGAAAAATTTCCTTCATCGGCAGATCCTCGTCCTGCACTTCGTACTCCCCGGCCTGCATGTCTTCGGTGTCGTCCTCGATTGCCCTGACCATCGGGCTTCCCGGCCGCGCGCGAATCCGGAACTGGCCCGACGACGGCTCGTAGTTCGCATAACTGAAGCAGTGGCCGACGCAGGCGCGGTCCACAAAATGGCTGATGAACGTAATTCGCGAATCCGGTGGCGCCCAAATCGTTGCAAGCACCTTCGTCCCCACCGGCAATCCTGACACCAGTCGTTCCGCGCTCGCTTCCATCCCATTCAGCACGCGCGTGTCCTGATACAAAAACGAAAAGAACACGATCGCGCACGCCCCGAACCCGACGAGGTGCCATTTTCTCGGCCGCAGACAACTCATCAGGCACAAACCCAAAATCGCCACCAGTGTCGTCAGCCGCGACGCCAGCAAGCCAATCCACGCTTCGGTTTCCGACGGCCGCAAATTCTCCGGCAGCAGTGCCACGGAAAACACCGCAACGCAGTACAACGACGCGGGCAAGGACACCGCCTGCCAAAACGCGCGATCTGTCGCCCGCGAGGCCACTTCCGCGATCACGCAAACAACCCCAAACGCCAACGCCGCCCCGCCCACTGCCGCATAGCGGGTACCATACAGCGTCAACTGGTCCGCTCCGTTCATCACGTAAAACGGTTCATGCACCCAATCCACCGGAAACGCCACGCGATGCGCCAAATACCAGTGCACCGAAAACACGAACAGCCCTGCCGCGACTGGCACGCACAATTTCGACCATTTCGGCAGCCAGCCCCACACCACAAGATAAGCGCCCGTCGCAATCAACCACGCCAATCCCAGCGGATGTGCCAGCATCACCAACGGAAGAATCGCCACGCCCACCAACCGTCGCACTCCTCTTCCCCGCCAAAGCAGCGCCAGACTCAGCGCTGCTAGTCCAATCGAAACGTAGTAGTTCAAAAATCCCATGTTGAACGAATACCCGTACGACAGCATCGCGATGCACGGCGCAAGAAACCACGGAGCCCGCCCGCTCACCGCCGCTACAAACGCAAACACTCCCCAGAAGAAAATCAACACGCAAACGGCCGCCACAATCTTCCCCGCGGCGTTAAATCCAAAAACACTCGCAGCATGCTGCAGCATCCAATCCACCAAGACGTTGTTCCACTGCCGCACCATGTACAAGCCCGGCGCCTGCCCCTTCTCAATCAGTTGCGCCAGCCACGCGTTGTATACATGGCTCCCCAAATCCCCCGCCTCAATCTGCCGGTGCCACACACACGGCACCACCATCACAGCGGAGAGCGCCGCAATGGCCCACATCTTCCCGCGCACCGACACCCGCTCCTGCGTCTGCTGCGTCAACTGTCTGTCCGATCCGTTTTGTTTTCGTCGGGCACTTTGCGTCTGGAATTCCTGATCGCCCCAGATATCTCCGTGTTCTCTGCGCCCCGGCTCTGTGGCGTCCGCGTTAATCTTTATCCTTTTCGCCCTGAAACTAAGGACACCTCGTCCCGGCGCAGCATTCTACTATCCACGCTGCGGCACACACACGTAGCATCACCATATTTGTCGTCGGTTTCGATGCGGAGAGATGTGTTACGCGGTGGAAAGCTCAAGCCCGTGCTGAACGAACTCTCGCCACTATCTGGTAGAAAGTTGGTTTTCGCCCAGCTTCTTCAGCCGGTCGCGCAGCCGCCGTTGCAGCGGCGTCGGAGTATTGGGATTGAACGCTACTAGGTACCACAGCGGCTGGCTGCGATCCTTGCTCAGCCACGTCAGCGTTGGTGCATCCGCGTTGGGATGTCGCGCCACATTCTCTCGAATCGCGCCGTATGGATGCTTGGCCAGTCTATTCAGCGTCTTCGCGTTGGCCCGCGGATGCTCGCTGATCAGCCGCAACAAATAGAAATCCTCTTCCGGCGCCTGCCGCACCAGTTTCTCCAGCATCTCCGGCTTGGCATCCGCGCTCAACACCAGCCCGATCTTCTCGTCCCACGCGGTATTGATCTGATTCAGTTCCTTCGTCCGCGCATGAATCAAATCTTCCAGCACGTGCCGTTCCTGCTGCAGGCGCGCTATCGGGAGATCGGTGCCTTCCAAAGAGTCCAGAACACGCAGCAGATGCTGCCGCTCCCCGAACACAATTTGCGAGGTGCGCGTCACTGCTCCCTTGTCCTTCTCCTTATGTTGCACCAGGTCGGATCGTCGCATTTCACGTTGCTCCAGCCGCGTCCCTTCCCAAGCTTCCGAGGACCGGTCCACAAACCGCTCAACTCTCGCCTTGCGCCACGCGAGCGCCCAAACCGTTCTCCCGGTGGCTCAGCGGATTATGTGCCGCGCTTCGCATGCGGTAAAGTTGAGTGCGTGCACTATGTGCCCGATATGCAACGTGGCCGTAGCACCGGCTTGTCGCGCGCCTCGAGCGGCGCTCCTGCGTGCGCTGCGGTCTCGCCCTAGCGCGATTCTCGCGAAGTGAATAGACGTACCAAACTCAGGACTATGACCACATGAACGCCTTCGACGAACACCAGGAAGATCTCGAGCGCTTCGAACAAATGTACGGCCGCGAACGCGGCCGCCTCGCTGTCGCTCTCGACCGCATGACCAATGCCCTCGTCCTCGTCGGTCAGCACGGCGTCTACTGCACCAGCCAGCGCAACCCTACTGTTCCCGCCATGGACTTGCGCATCATCACGCAAGAACTCGATCACGCCAAACAGCTCGTCCAATCCGTCATGGAAGAAATCAAGCGCGCCCGCCGCGCCCAGCAGGACCCGCCGCGCGACGCTGGCGCCGCAGGAGATGGCCAGTAGTCATATTCTACTTAACATAGAAGTTATCATAAAAGGAAGGAGCCGTTACCCTGTAGGTTGAGCAGATTGTCGACCATGATGAGTCTCGAAGGGCCTTCCCTCCGACACGCGCGGCTCTACCTCAGTAAGTCCTTCCGATGCAACACTTACAAAAAACGGGGGGGTGCAGGTGAGTCGGCTTGCCGAGGAAGCAATTCAGTAGGAAGGTCTTCGCGGCTAGGTGTGGATCAGAAACGGATTGGACTCCCGCTCTTTCCCAATGCTCGTCAGCGGGCCATGTCCCGGGTACACCACGGTATCATCCGGAAGCTGCATCAGCTTTCCGCGCAGCGATTCCGTAATCTGCTCCATCGACCCACCCCACAAATCCGTCCGCCCGATACTGCCCGCGAACAGTGTGTCTCCCGCAAACAGCCGCGGTACCGGCACGGAAACCTCCCCGACATCTTTTGGCAGGTATAGGCACACACTTCCCGGCGTGTGGCCCGGCGTATGAATCACATTCGCCGCAAACGAGCCCCAGCTCAGCGCGTCTCCTTCTTTCAAAAGCTGGTCCACGTCCGTAATTTCCGGCGTAGGCATGCCCAGAAACGCCGCCTGCACTTCCATGCCCTGGTACAGCGGCAAGTCATCGCGATGCATCAAGATTGGCGCGCCCGTGTATTGCCGCAGCTTGCTCAGCCCGCCCACGTGGTCAATGTGCGCGTGCGTGCTCACAATCGCTTTCACCGTCAGTTTGTGTCGCCCCAGCAGCTCCAAAATCCGTGTAACTTCATCGCCCGGATCAATCACCAGCGCTTCCCGCGTCACCGGGTCGCCGATGATCGAGCAGTTGCACTGCAGCATCCCCACCGGAATGGTGATGTGAATCAGTCCTTGCGAAACAGCATCAAACGCCGGCACCACGTCGCCCATAATTTTTCATTGTAGCATCCCTGCAAACCCGATTCACGGCTTCCGTCAGCCTTACTCGATCCCGCGAATAGCCGAGCCAGACTCAACAATCACAGCGCGATGCAAATCTGCTCTCAATCGTCCAAATTTGAGCGACTGGGCCTTTCTTCTCCATGGATACTCGCCGGGTGTTCGGCGAGGCGTTGCTTGCACCTGGAAGTGCCGACGCCAGAACGGAGAAGAACATGAGCGAAGCTGCTGTAGCCGCCCCGATTCGTGCGCCTAAAGCACTGCCTGCGATTCTTGTCGGCGGCTTGCTCGCCGGAAGCTTCGACCTCATCACGGCATTCATAGTCTATGGAATGCGCGTGCCGCGGGTGATTGCCGCTGGACTGCTTGGCAGACAAGCCTTTCCAGGGGGCGCTGGGCCTTACGTTTTGGGTGTTGTCTTGCATTTCTTCATCGCCACATCGGCAGCGGGCGTGTATTACGCCGCGAGCCGTAGGCTTGGCTTCCTCAAAGAGCATCCGATCGTGTGCGGCTTGTTCTTCGGCATCGCCGTCTTTCTGGTGATGAATTTGATTGTCCTGCCGCTTTCGGCACTGCACAGCACGGGCCCGTACCAACTCGCTGGCCTGATTCAAGGGTTGTTGGTGCACATGATCCTCATTGGATTGCCCATTTCCTTCAGCGTCCGCCACTTTTCAAGGTAGACAGCCACAACCATGCAGCAGCGCGAAGGTCGCTGGCGTGGGACGGTCTGCTCTCCGCATCTCGTCGAGCCCTGAAATGCACCGTTTGGCCCAGCGTGTAGCCGGCGCTTTGCGGAGACTATTCCCCGCGCGGGCTCTCTTGTTTTGTTAATCTGGTATTGAGCATTCATCGAAATGGCTGAGACCGCTACCGCAATCGAAAGTCCGCTTGGCCCTTTGCACCGAACTTCCGGCACAACCATGGGCACCTGGTTTGGCTGCGCGCTTCCCGACCATTGGACCGAGCCGCGCACGGAGCAGGACTTCGCGCGCAAAACCGTAGCGCTCATTGACAAGAACTACCGCTGCTATCTAGCCTTCACTGGCCCAGATCGTGTGCGCTATCTGAACGCCATCCTCACCAACAACATCAAGGACCTCACCCCGAATCACGGCACCGTCTCTCTTCTTCTCAACCCGCAGGGCCACATCCTCGCTGAAATCGAAACCTATGCCCTGCCGGATAGCCTCTTCTGCCTCTCCTACGCCATGATTCGCGAGCGCCTCATCGCATGGCTCGACAAATACATCATCATGGATGACGTCACGCTCACCGATGACTCACAACGCTACGGCACGCTCGGCCTAGAAGGGCCGGCTGCGGCATCCGTCGTCGAAAATATCGCCGGCATCAATCTCGCCGCTCTCGAGGAGCTTCAGCGCATCGAGGCTACCGTCGCTGCAATTCCCTGCTGGATCACCAAACGCTCGCCGGGCAACATCGCCGGATGCGAGTTTTTGGTGGAGCAGAATAACCTGGCAAGTCTCTGGGAAGTTCTGTTGCAGAGCGTCAAAACTCAGGGTGGTGGCCCCATGGGCTACGCCGCCCTCAGCGCACAGCGCCTTGCGCAAGGCATTCCCTGGTTCGGCTACGACTTCGGCGAAAAACAAATCCCTCACGAAGCCGGCTTGCAGGACTCGCACATCAGCTACACCAAGGGCTGCTACACGGGCCAGGAAATCGTCGAACGCGTGCGTTCGCGCGGCCAGGTCAACCGCCAACGCGTCAGCCTCATCTTCGACACACCGAGAGCACCCACGGCCCGCGAACCCCTCAACGCGGACGGCAAAGAAGTCGGCTACATCACCCGCGCCGCGCTGCCTTCATTTTTCCCTCATGCGATCGGAATGGGCTACGTTCGCAAAGACCACGCCGCACCAGGAAGCCAACTAACCTGGTCGGGTGGCACGGCCACGGTGGCCAAATTCCCCGACGCCCTCAACCTCATCTGAACGCGTGACAGTGCCGCTTCGCCCAATACATTTCGCGTTCGTTGACGTGAAGGATGTTGCAGGCGCTGTAGCCGCCCTCCGGTGGCCGCCCTCTTCAGAGGGCGCTTTTTTCGCGCCACCAAGATGCTCTCACCTGGCTCCGCGCGTTCTCAGGTTTCGGTTTGGCAAACTCAAGTTCAGTTGGCAAGTCCCGCCGTCTAAAGCCTGCGGCTACAACACCTCGTCCTCAGAGTTCGCGCCGCGGTGCAGCTTGCTCCAATCCCACGCGTCCGGCAACAATCTCCGCCTTGAAATAATTTTCGCCCTTGATCGGGCACCTTGCCAGCCGCCGCAGCATCGCCATCTGCCCCACATGCGTCAACGCATCCGCTACCGGCCCCTGAAACAATCCCTCCGCCGGTGCCTGCAGCGGCTCCGCCGACGCCAGAAAATCATCAAACTTCTTCAACGCCGCAAAGAACCTCTGTACCTCCGCATCCCAGGCCAGCGGCCGCGAATCTTTCCACGCCTGCCTCCCGCTGGCGATCGAAAGCGCCCAATCAAACAAATCTCCCATGTGCGCCAAAATCTGCGCGGGCGTTCGCGGATTCTCCCCGGTCGCAAAGTCCGCAAACGACGCGGGCGCGCCGCGCAGAGCCTTGCCCCCGCGATACGCCACCGTGGCAAGCGTATGCCGAAGAAGCTGCCGTGCTGCATCAGGAGCCACAGACATAACCATCACCTCTGCCAAGAAAATGAAAGCTACCGCGCAGTATAAACGCGAACGTAATCCACCAGCATGCTTTGCGGAAACTTCGTGGTATCGTCGGGATTCCCCGGCCAGTCGCCGCCTACGGCCACATTCAGCAAAATAAAAAACGGATGATCGAACACCCAGGGCCCTCCGCCCGGCGATTGCGGCGTAAACGTCGCAAACAGCGCCGAATCCACGTAAAACCGAACCGATTCCGGCTCCCACTCGACCGCATAAACGTGAAAATCATCCGCAAACTGCCCAGCGCTAGGCAAGTGGAAACTCGCGGTCAAATCGCTCGCGGCCTTTCCCGGGACCGGCCCATGCAACGACCCGTGCACCATGGCCGGTTCCCTGCCAATGTTCTCCATGATGTCAATCTCGCCGCACTTCGGCCACCCTGCGATGGCAAGATCCTCACCCATCATCCAAAACGCCGGCCAAATGCCTTGCCCTTCGGGAATTTTGATGCGTGCCTCGAAGCGCCCGTAGGCCTGCGCAAACAGCCCCTGCGTTTTGAGCCGCGCCGAAGTGTACTCGCGCGCAACGCCGTCGGGGCCCGTGTAGTCTTCCCGCCTCGCGGTGATGACCAGATTCCCTTTTTCGATGTGCGCGTTTTCCAGGCGATCGGTGTGGTACTCGAGTTCGTGATTGCCCCAGCCGTTGCCACCTAGAGAATACGTCCACTTCGCCGGGTCGGGACGTGATCCATCCGGCGCGTCAAACTCATCGCTCCACGCCAGCTTCCACTTGGAACCGGTCCGCGGTTTAGGATCGTGGATGACCCAACAGCCGGAGAGCAAAAGAGTTGAGGACAGAAGCGCCGATAAAAATAGCCATGGGTTTGGAGGAAATTTGCGCATGCTCAAGCGGAACGCAAAGAGCAAAGATGGACTTATTCGGCGCGACGAATCGTAACTACACTGAAACGCGCTAATCCAGGTTCAGCGCGCGCTTGAAGGAACCTTTTTCGCTATCGATCTTCTTCTGCAGCTGAAGGATGGAATAAAGCAGCGCTTCCGGCCGCGGCGGGCACCCCGGCACGTACACGTCAATGGGAATCACCTGATTGCAGCCCTGCACAATCGCGTAATTATTGAAAACGCCGCCCGAAGTCGCGCACGCGCCCATCGAGATCACCCACTTCGGTTCCGGCATTTGATCGTAAAGCTGCTTAATTACCGGCGCCATCTTCTGCGACAGCCGCCCGGCCACAATCATCAAGTCCGCCTGGCGCGGCGAAGGGCGAAACACTTCCGCGCCAAAGCGCGCCACGTCAAAGCGCGCCGCCGCCATGGACATCATCTCAATCGCGCAGCACGCCAGCCCAAATCCCAGCGGCCAAATCGAGCTCTTGCGCGCCCAATTCACCGCCTTGTCCAGCGTCGTGAAAATGATGCCTTCGTCCTTCAGCAAGCTTCCAAAATCGTCCGGCTTCGTCAGCGTAACGTGCTTACCAAGAGATGTGCTCATTTCGCCTCGCACCCGTCCATTTTCTCACAGCAAATTGACTTATACAAACAACGCGGTCGTTATACCGTTTGTCGCTCTCCCGTAGCGGTCTCAATCAGGAGCGCGCCGTCAAAAGTCCGCGATGCCGCAACCAACGTATACTTCTTTCATGACTGCTCGTTTCGATTCTCGACTATCGATTCCGTTGTGCATCATCCTCGGTTTCGTTTTCATCGCTGGTTGTTCCGACCGCCAAGAATCCTTCTAGGCAACTCTGCCAGACGCTGACAGGGCCGGAGCGGTCACACGCGGGTGGGTTCCCGATGACTTGCTCCCAGGCAGTTTACGGAACATTCGTCTAGTCGGCGAGCTTTCGCCATCCAAGGAGTGGTGCGCTTTTGAGTTCGGAAAGGCCGACGAACAAATCCTGAGACAGAAAATCAAGAGTGTCGGTGCCTTACCGAGTTCAATAAGCCGAATCTCAAGTCCCGGCGTTTCTTGGTGGCCAACAGTCCTAACTGGCAAGCTAGACTTACTCGCGATTCACAACGCAGGCTTCCAGGTATTCACCGTTGAACGACCCGCGAACTCTGTAGACATGGGCATCTACCTCTTTGTGATCGATTGGTCGAAAGGACGTGGATTTTTCTATTGGACTTACGGGTCCTGATTATCTTTGTCGCGAAGGAATCACCGCTGGATCTTTGGGGGCGCGACTTCGCGCCCCCGTGAGACCGTCAGAACTATGTCAACTTATAATCTCCCACCGACGCGTGCCGCGTCCGCCGCACATACTCAATCACCGTCCCCGGCCACAGCGTCGTGTTCTCTCCTGTCCGCGCATCCTGATACCAGCTTTTGCAGCCGCCCGATTGCCACACCGTCCCTTGCAGACGCCGATGCACATCCTCAACAAACTGCTTCTGCGTTTCCTCCCGCACTTCAATGACCTGTTTTTTCTCGCGCTTCATCAGTTTCAAACAACTCATCACGTAGCGCACTTGCGCCTCGGTCATCAGGATGATCGAGTTGTGCCCCAGTCCGGTGTTCGGTCCCAGCAGCACAAACAGATTTGGGAAGCCGCTCACGGTGATGCCGTAATACGCGTTCATCCGTTCGCGCCAGGCCTCATGAATCTCGATGCCACCGCGGCCAACGATGCGCGCGCCAATCAAAGGTTCCGTGGCGCGGAAGCCGGTTCCATAAATCAGCACGTCAACCGGACGCTCGCCGCCATCCTCCGTAACGATGCTGTGCTCGCGAATTTCCGCAACGCCGGAAGTGACCAGCTCCACGTTTGATCGGCTCAACGTCGGATAGTAGTCGTCCGAAACGAGAACGCGTTTACAACCCAGCTCATAATTCGGTGTGAGCGCGGTATACAACTTGGGATCAGTGACCTGCCGCTGGCGGTGGCGCGTGGCAATCTCTACGGCTTTCCCACGCACAAACTTATTACCCAAAAAACCGAACACGCGGATCTCGAAGCGCAAAAACAAAAACTTCCGGAAAATCCAACGCGCCAGCCAAAACCGCCGAAACCTCCGCTTAGCCTTCTCGGAGAATGCGAAGTCCATGCGTGGGACAATCCACGGCGGCGTGCGCTGAAACAGATGCAGCTTGCCCACTTTCGGCGCGATTTGCGGCACAAACTGAATCGCGCTCGCGCCGGTTCCCACTACCGCCACGTTCTTGCCCTTCAGCTCGACGCCGTAATCCCAATGCGAAGAGTGAAACGCGGCGCCGGCAAATCGCTCGATTCCTGGCAGCTTCGGAATATTAGGAACGTGCAGCCCGCCCATGCCGGAAACCAGCACGCGTGCGGTGATACGCACCTCGCCTTCAGGCGAAATCGCGGAGACCTTCCATACGCTTTCCGCCTCGCTCCACACCGCTTCGCAAAAGCGCGTCTGCAACCGCAGTTGTGGCGCGATTCCATATTTCTCCACGCAGCGCTTCAAATATCCATGAATCTCGTGCTGGCCCGGATACATGCGCGTCCAATCCGGCGACAGCTCGAACGAAAAGGAATACAAATGCGAAGGAATGTCGCACGCGCATCCCGGATAACGGTTGTCCCACCACGTTCCGCCAATGTCCTCGCTCTTCTCCATCAGCAGAAACGAGTTCATGGCCGCTTCGCGCAGCTTAATGGCCATGCACAGCCCGGAGAAACCGCCTCCGACGATCAAGACATCGACAGCGGTCACGTTTTGCTTCGCGTCTTCCATACTATTTCCCGTCTGGCAGCGTCCTGGCGCTCTCGTCGCTCTTTGGGATCTGCGCAAGCCGCGACGACAGAAAACGTGTGCTTTCCTCCAGCGACTCGCGCGCCTCGGGAATTTTATTCGGTGCGAGCTGCCACGCATGCGGAACAACCGGCCACACTTTCAGCTCCGCCGCCACATTCGCTTTCCACGCTTTTTCCGCCAGCCGCGTCGAATCATCCAGCAACACTTCGTTGGCGCCTACATGAATCAGCAAAGGAGGCAGGCCGCTCAAGTCCGCGTAGAGTGGCGAAGCAATCGGATCGCGCGGATCGGTTTCGCGGAGATACAGTTTCGCGCTCGGCGCAATGTCCGGTCCATTGAACATCGCGCAACGCTCGGAATTCCTCACGATCGATTCGCCGGTCGCCGCGAGATCGGTCCAGGGAGAAAACAGCGCCGCGGCGGCCGGCAAAGCGATCCCTCGCGCGCGCAGCGTCAGCATCATCGAAAGCGCGAGCCCACCGCCCGCGGAATCGCCCGCCACGACGATTTTATCGGGCGCATTTCCCGCGTCCAGCAAACCTTTATAGACCGCCACGGCATCCTCCACCGCCGCAGGAAAAGGATTTTCCGGAGCCAGCCGGTAGTTCGGCGCAAAAACGCGAAAGCCCCGGTGCGCAAACCAAGCCGTGATCGGCCGATGCGTCTCCGCCGAGCAGCCAAAATAGCCGCCGCCATGCAGATACAGCAGCACGCTGTCTGGGGGCGCATTTTGCTTTTCGGTGGCGCTGGCTTCCAGCCATTCGCCGCCAACACCACCGACTTGCGCGCTCGTAATCTGCACGCCTGGAGGCACCGTGTACGGATCCGGCCGCAAAATTTTGCGCGACGCCTTATAGTCGCGCACGCCGCGCAGCTTCCGCTTCACCCGCCACTTCACCACCCACGCCGCCACATGTGCTTGCCAGCTCGCCATACGTCTACGTTCCCTCTCTCCACTGCATGCTCGGGAATTGTGTCCCGCGATCCGTGTCCCGTGCTAACCGCATTCGTAGGGTCATCCTTCTGAGGATGACCGCTCTTCTGTTCGATGCTTTTCTTCGCGTGCTGTCCAATCTCTGCCAGTCGGCCCCCAACCATCCCTGTAGGGGAAGGGCTTGCCCCTCCCTCTTGGTCCAGGTGCCAACGGCGGCATGCGCCACTGCGTGTAAGAAGAACATTCAAGCACTCCACCCACTTTGCACCTAAACGCACGTCCGCTCAGTAGGCTATTCCGAATGCACGGGTCACGGAACACGGATCACGTCACCTTCAACACTACTTTCCCAAATTGCCCCCCACTCTCCAAATACGCATGGGCCGCCGCCCCCTCCGCCAACGGAAACACCCGATCCACGATCGGCTTAAGCCGCCCCGCCGCCACCAGCTTCATCACCGTATGCAGCTCGCTCTTCGTCCCCATGTACGACCCCAGCAGCGAAAGCTGCCTGCTAAACAAAAACCGCAAATCAATCTTCGCATCGAAGCCGGTCGTAGCGCCGCAGGTCACCAAGCGACCCGCCAGCGTCAGACTCGCTACGCTTTCGTCCCACGTGGCCGTGCCCACATGCTCAAAAACCACTTCCACGCCTTTTTTATTCGTGATCCGCCGCACTTCGTCGCGAATCTTCTGCGTCTTGTGGTTTACCACAAAATCCGCGCCCAACTCCTTCGCCTTCGCCAGCTTCTCGTCCGTTCCCGCCGTTGCAATCACGCGCGCGCCAAAGAATTTCGCCACCTGAATCGCCGCGCTTCCCACACCGCTCCCCCCTCCCAAAATCAACACATCCTCGCCCGGCTGCAGCTCCGCACACCCCACCAGCATGTGCCACGCCGTCTGAAACACCAGCGGCACTGCCGCCGCCTCTTCCCACGACAAATTCTCCGGGTACGCCAGGCAATTCACTTCCGGACACTTCACAAACTCCGCGCACCCGCCATCAATCATGTACCCCAAATTCGTGAACTGCCGGCACTTGTTGTCGTTCCCCGCCAGGCACGCCGCGCATTTCCCGCAAGTGACTCCCGGCGCCAGCACCACCTTCTGCCCCACTCTTACCGTAGTCACGTCCGCGCCGATCTTCGCCACTTCCCCGGCTACGTCGCTCCCCGGAATATGCGGCAGCGGGATCGGCACATTCGGCAGCCCGCGCCGCACCCACAAATCCAGATGATTCAGCGCGCACGCCCGCACCCGCACCAACACTTCATTCCCGCGCAGCGCCGGCTCCGCCGCCTCCTCCCACTGCAACACCTCCGGCCCCCCATGCCCATGAAACACAATCGCTTTCATCCCGGTTCCCTCGTGTAGTGGCGGGTCTTTAGACCCGTTCTTTTCGCTAGCGTCTCAAACCGAATCGCAACCTAACATGCCATCCGAACCCTGTCCATCCGTGCCTTCTATGTAGCAAAATGCTAACGCTCGTATCAACGGGCACTTGTGGGCGCAGAAACTCGGCAACATACTCGAACAGTCGACACGCGGAATAAGTTCGTCATCGCCGGTGTCGGTTGGTTCGGACTGAAACAACACATGGATTGCAAACGACGGAATCAGGCGTTTGTGCACCAGGTCGAAACCATTAGGAAAGATGCCCACGAAAAACTCAAGTTGGGAACAAAGAAAACCGACCTTAACCGTTTTTTCGACGAACACAACATCCCCTTAACTATTGTCGGGTCTGAAGCGTATGGGGCAATCCGGGCCTCCGGATGCGCTCTTGGCTGCGGCAGACCGGCACGCATCGACATAAGCGTAGAACTTGACGCGGCGGGTGCCGTTACCCAGGAAGCGATCGTCGATGGCTACTACACCGACTGCATGTAAATCGCCAAGGCGCACGCATTGACACGCCCCACCGCGCGCCGTAGGCTGAATAGTTGAGACTTCCTTTGGACCTCTTCGAAGAAATCGTCAAACTCCGCCGCGCTGGACGTCGCGCCGCCCTCGCCACCATCGTCCACACCAACGGCTCCATTCCCTCCTACGAATCCTCTCGCATGCTCGTCCGCGACGACGGCTCCATCGCCGGCACCATCGGCGGCGGCTGCGTCGAAGCCGAAGTCTGGGCCGCCGCCAAAGAAGTGATGCACAACGAAGCGCCCCGCAAAATGGTCTTCAATCTCAACCACGAGGCCACCTACGACAACGGCCTCATCTGCGGCGGCACTCTCGAAGTCTTCGTCGAGCCCATCCTCCCGCAACCCATGCTCTACCTTTTCGGATGCGGTCACGTCTCGATGGCCGTCGCCAAAGCCGCCGCCAGCGCCGGCTTCGCCATCGGCGTCATCGACGACCGCGAAACCTTCGCCAACGCCGAACGCTTCCCCATGGCGCAGGAAATCCACACCAACTACGAAGACGCCTTCGCAAAAATCCAGCCCAACGCCGCCACCTATCTCGTCATCGTCACCCGCGGCCACAAAGAAGACATGCGCGTCCTCGCCTGGGCCGTCCGTACTCCCGCGCGCTACATCGGCATGATCGGCAGCAAGCGCAAAGTCCTCTCCGTCTACAAAGCTCTCGAGCAGGACGGCTACCGCCCCGAAGAATTTCAGCACGTCTACGCGCCCATGGGCCTGGAAATCGGCGCCCTCGCTCCCGAAGAAATCGCCATCAGCATCGTCGCCGAGCTAATCGCCGTCCGCCGCAGCGCCAACGCCCCCTCCGCCGCCCACAAAAAGCTCGATTACGAATCCAAGCCCGCACTCACGGAACGCTGACCGGGGGGCCATCTCAATGAAGCATAGTCGCCGTACAGCAGCGAGAGTATACTTGCGTCATGACTGACCGGACATCGCATCTGTTTCAAATGGCGCTGGAGTTGTCGGAAGAGGAGCGCGCTGAACTGGCATCCTCCTTGTTGGAGAGCCTGGATCCGGTGAGAGAGCAAGGTGTGCAAGAAGCTTGGAACGAGGAAATTGCCAGGCGAATCGCGGAGCTCGATTCGGGGCAGGCCGAGACCGTTCCCTGGCCTGAAGTTCAACGGCGCGTTTCTGCAAAGTTGCTGAATGGGAAGTAAGGAAGTCATATTCCACAAAGAGGCGCTTATCGAATACGAAGCGTCATTGGACTGGTATATGAGCAGGAGCCCGCGAGCTGCCGAGGAATTCTCCGTTGAGTTGGATCAAGCAATCACCGCGATCAGCACTGCACCGAATCGGTGGGCCAAAGGCCCGTACGGCACGCGGAAGTTTCTGCTTCGCCAATTCCCTTTCGTAGTCTCGTATCGGGAGCTTTCCTCGTTCATCCAAGTTCTGGCCGTTTCTCACGCTCATCGTCGGCCAGGATATGGGAAGGGTCGACTCTGAAGGATCACGATGCTCGCAGCCGTCATTCTTTCGGGCGGCGCCTCCCGCCGCATGGGCTCGCCGAAAGCCCTGCTCTCCTACCAGGGCCGTCCTTTCCTCGAACATCTTCTCGACGTCTCGCATCACCCCAAAGTCAGCGTCCGCCGCGTCGTCCTCGGCGCTCACGCCGAATCTATCGCCAAGGAAATTCATCTCCACGCCGACGAAATCGTCATCAACGATGAATGGGAAAAAGGCCAGCTCACCTCCATCCATGCCGCGCTTCGCAGCCTCCCCGCGGACGTCGACGGCATGCTCCTTTTGCTCATCGATCATCCGCTCATCAGCGCTGCGCTGGTCGACGAACTCATCGCCGCCTTCTACGCCTCCGGCAAACCCATCGTCCTCCCGGTTTACGAAGGCCGCCGCGGCCATCCGCTGATTTTCTCTTCCGTGCTATTCGGTGAATTGCTCGCCGCGCCGCTGGAGACCGGCGCCCGCCACGTCGTCTGGCAACACGCCTCCGAAATCCAAATCGTGCACACCAACGAAGAAGGCTGCGTCCTCAACCTCAACGACCCCGACACCCTGCACAAAACCCTCGGCGTCTGACCCCGCCCCTTCGCCCGCTGCTTAGCTGGTAGCCACTCGCCGTTTATCCCCGATTCTTCTTCTCTGTGCCCTCGGTGCTCCGGCCTCTGTGCCCTCTGTGTTGTGCTTTTTCTTTCTCAGTTCTTTCTCCTCGCCAACCTCTACCCGCCCTCCACCTTCTTCGCCAACATCCCCACCGCCTCCGCCGCCAACTGCGCCCCATGAAACGTCGCCGCCGGCAACCCGCCCAGCCCATCCGCAATTTCCTCCGCGGTCAGCGCACGCGCCGCTTCCACTCCGCCGCTCACCAATCGCTCGGTCACCCACGACCCACAAGCAATCGCCGTCGTACATCCCCTGCACAAAAACCGCGCCTCCGCAATTCTTCCGCCCTCCACGCGCGCCGCTAACTCCAAAACATCCCCGCACACCGGATTCGTCGCTTGCACCACCGCCGTGGCCGCCTCCAGCCTCCCCGCATTGCGCGGATTCCGAAAATGTTCTAAAACCTGCTCGCTGTACATGCCCACCTATCCTAGCCGAGCTCCCACCGCCTCATGCACGCGCATCCTTCTGCCGCGGGCATGTCGGCGCATTCTTCCGCCGTCCCTATGTAGGGGCATCCTTCCGAGGATGCCCGCTCTTCGCCGGACCGCAACTTCGTCGCGAACAAACACCCTCGAATGCTGCGCCCCCTATCAACAAGATTGCACGCGAATTGCACCATCCGACACTCACGCGCACTCCCGCATTGCGCCACGCCTCAAACCACTCGAACATAGACAAAGCGTCCTCCATCCATGCCACGCCTAATCATTGAGCGCCCCGGCTCCCCGCCCCGCCTCTACGAACTCAAGGACGGTGTCACTACCCGCATCGGCCGCGCCGCTTCCAACGACATCACCCTTCCCCACTCCAGCATCTCCCGCTCCCACGCGGTCATCGAAGGCAGCGGCGACGCCTGGGGTATCACCGATCTGCGCAGCGCCAACGGCGTCCTTCTCAACGGCGCGCGCATTGAGCGTGCCCAGCTCAAAGGCGGCGACGTCATCTCCCTCGGCGACATTCGCCTGCGTTTCGAAAATATGACCACCGGCACCGTCGTCGCCAAAGCCTCTCCCGAACTCGCTTCGCATCTCACGCAAATCCTCGACCCCAAAAGCGTCGCCAAGCTTCTCGAACAGTCCCGCCCAATGGCCTCTTCCCAATGGACCGAGCCGCGCACCGACGAAACCACCCGCCTCGAATTCCTTCGCCGCGAAAATCGCCTTCTCACGCTCCTCTATCAAGTCAGCCGCGCCCTCGGCGACAAAGCCACCGTCGAAGACGTCACGGAATGTGTTCTCGACCTCGTCCTGCAAATTGACGGCGGCGAGCGCGGCTACGCCATGCTCCTCGCGGAAGACTCGCTTCTTGCCGCGCAGCCTTCCTCCGCAAGTTACAACTTTCTTCCTGCCATCATTCGCTACCGCCGCCCGCCCAGTGCCCACGCTCCCGAAATGGTTCTCTCGCGCGCCATCATCCAGCAAGTCATGGAAAGTAAAGGCCCGCTTCTCGTCATGGACGCCAAGGAAGACGCGCGCTTTTCCGGCAGCCACAGCATGGCCATCAGCGGCATGCAATCTGCCATGTGCGCGCCGCTCGCCAGCCGCGAGCGCCTTTTCGGCCTTCTTTACGTGGACAATCTTTCCCGCCGCGGCACCTTCACTCCCGACGATCTCGAAGTTTTCGCCGTCATCGCCGCGCAAGCCGGCCTCGCCATTGACCGCGTCCTGGCGCGCAGTGAAGTCAAGCGCCAGGGTGTCCAGCTCAGCGCTCTCGAACGCTTTCTCTCTCCCGCCATTTCCCGCAAAGTCTCCGCCGACGCCGCCGACATCCGCCTCGGTGGCGAATCCCAACGCATCACCGTGCTCTTCGCCGACGTGCGCGGCTTCACCACCATGGCCGAAAAAATGAAGCCCCGCGAAGCCGTCGAACTCCTCAACGACTTCTTCACCCGCATGACTGACGTCATCTTCGCGCATGACGGTACCCTCGACAAATATCTCGGCGACGGCGTCATGGCTCTCTTCGGCGCTCCTCTCGCTTTACAAAACGACGCCGAAGCCGCCGTCCGCGCCGCCGCCGGCATGCAGCGCAGCCTCGACGAGCTCAACAAAAACTCCGGCAAGCCTCCCCTCCACATCGGCATCGGCATTCACACCGGCGAAGCCATCGTCGGCTATCTCGGCACCGAGCGCCGCATGGAGTACACTGCCCTCGGCGATACCGTCAACGTCGCCTCCCGCCTCTGTTCCCAGGCCGGCCCCGGCCAAATCGTCATCTCCGCCGCCACCCACGCCCATCTCCACCGCGAACTTCCCTGCTGTCCTCTGGCCCCCATGAAACTCAAAGGCCGCGCCGAACCCATCGAAGTCCACGAGGTCCTCTGGCGCGAACCGCTTCCCCCCGACCACACCCCCCGCAGCGACCCGCATCACCCCGCCCACCGCTAATCTGCGTGTGCAGGGCGTCGCTTCCTCGGCATGCTTGCCCTGAGCTGCGAAGGGAGCCTCGAAGGCAGCGCGTCCCTCTGCAGTGCGGCAGCCTTGCTGCCGCTTTTCTTCTATCCCCACGCCTACCGCACCGCGACCCCCATTCCCCCGGGTTGCCCTTTCCTCTTCTCCGTGTCCTCTGTGCTCTTCCCTCCGTGCCCTCTGTGGTTAGCCTTTCTCTTCTCTTGCCTCGCCACTCGTCAATCGCCACTTTACCTCTCTCCCGCCGGCAACTTCGCCACGCAAGCCGCCGCTCCATCGCTCAGCAAATCCTCACTCAATCGCCACTTGTTCCCGAAAAACGCCTCACTCGCCTCCCAATCAATCTCCATCGCCGCCAACTGCTCGCTCGCCGCGTCCTCCCCTGCCCCCAGCGTCTCCGCATAAATCACCCGCGCACTCTCTCCCGGATACCCCCACGCCGGGCTCTCTCCGCCCAGCAGCCACGCAAAATATTGCGTCGCCACATTCCGATACCGCGGCTGGTGCCCCGAAACAATCACCGCCACCAGCTTCCCCCACTCCTCTGCACTCAACTGCTTCTTCCACGCCATCATTTGCGTGTGCATCCTCTTCACCTGCTGGCACGCCGCCTCCGCTCCATCTCGCAGCAGCAACGGCGCCGTGCTCTTCGCAAACGCCGCGAGTGCGCTCTTCGACGCCGTTCCACTCTGCAGCACCTTCGCCATCACGTTTTCCGACGCCGCGAGAATTTCCCGCTGCCGCGTAATCTCCTCCGCCGAAAAATACGTTGCATCGAGCGCCCCTTCCGCGCGCTTCACCCGCTCCTGCAACGTCGTCAGCGCCGCGCGTTGCGTGTCCATCGTCGCGTACCCCTTCACCACCGGCGTCAACAGCAGGTACACCGCAAACGGAACGTGCGCGGCGTCCTTCAGCGCGTGATAGCTCTCCGGAATCACATTCTCTTTCTCCGGCGCCTTCCCGCTCCCCGCGCTCCAATGCAAAATCAGCGACGCGCCCGTCATCACCACATACGGCCCCTGGTGCGCCAACACCGCCGGCTCCAGCGCGCAATAGCTCTCCAGAAAGCCCTGGTCCACGTCCCCCAGCGCCCCCGCCGGCATCGGCGGTATCTGCGGACACTTTACTCCATGCCCCGCCCCGCCCGCCGCCATCTGCGTCGGCGCCATCTGCGCCCTCGCGCTAACGCCAAGCGTCAGCATCCCTATCAGCACCGCCGACCGTAACCAAATTCCGCGCATCGCCTCACCATCCTTCGCCCAAATCCTGCCACTCAACTCCGCACCCGTGTAACAGCACGCTTCACGGCGTCCCCCAGGAAGTGCGGCAGCTTGCTGCCGCTTTTCCCCCAAGCTTGCCGTTTCCATCGTGCTTAGCGCTGGGCGTCGCACCTCCGATTTTACGGATGCTGATTTAGACCTTGCGCGCGTGCAGCCCCTGTCGGTTTAAGGGTGTGGTTTAGGGCTCCGTTCGCCGCCCATTCGCTTCCCACTTTTTCCACAGCCAGTAAACGTCGGCCCACCCACAAAACGCCGCAACCCATTCCCCCTCATCCGTTTGCGCACAATTTACTGTACACCCCCAGGGTGGGGCCATATCCGCAGTCCGGCTCACGCCGCCGCGCATTCCCTCCGCTCACCGATTCCTTAACTCCTTTGTTTGCCACGCCTGCTACTGCTTTGCCACTCGCGGCGGGCCCTCCAGCCCTTCTAACTCCTTTGTTTACAAATATTTTGCAGACCCCCTCCGCTAAGCCCTTTGCTTGCACACATTTCCAAAAAACACCGGGGGGTGGGCCAACCCTGCTTCGCGGCGCCCCCCTCGAACACGCGCCGTCCCGTCCTCGTCTCCGCCTTTGGTTGCTTCATTACTCTTTAGCTTCGCTCGCCACTCGCCACTCGTCACTCGCCACTTCTCTTCGGCAGATACTTCTTCTCCACCGACGCCACCACCACATAGTTCGGGTCCACCATCTCCGTCAAATGGATCTTCCCCACTTTCGACAGCAACTCGTACGCATCCATCTCGCTCAGTCCATAGTCCCGGTGAATCCAGTGCACCAGCTCCGTAAACGCGATGCGCACCGCGTCGTCCACCGGCCGGTAAATCCCCGTGGTCATAATCTCTTTCTCATTTTCAAAGCGCGGCCACCCCGTGCTCTTCCCTTTCACCAGTTCCATCTGGAAGCGCGCGCGCATCGGCACCTCGATCGCCGTACCCGCAATCTCGCCGTCGCCCATGGCTGCGTGCCCATCGCCGAAATAGAAAAGCGCGCCCGCCACGTTCACCGGCAAATACAACGTGTTCCCCGCGCTCACTTCCGGCGCATCCATGTTCCCGCCAAACTCCGCCGGCACAATCGAACTGCGCGCTTCGCCATGCGCCGGCGCCACGCCGATGCACCCCAAGAACGGATGCAGCGGAATCTTCACCTTGAACTTCGAGTCCAGCGCCTGAAACGTCGCCGTGTTGTCCGCGTGATCGATGGGATAAAACCAGATCTTCTCCGCCAGCGGCTCCTTCTCGATCATCGGCGTGTAGTTCGTCGCGCTGATGGCCCCAAATCCCGCCAAAAATGCTCCGACTCCCTGGTTGCTGTCCACCTGCAAATCCAGAATCTTCACCACCAGCGTGTCGCCGGGCTCCGCGCCTTCCACAAAGAACGGCCCCGTCAGTGGATTGTCGCCCTTGGACATCGCCGTCGTATCGCCCGGCTTCTGAATCCCATTGCCGAAGCAATCCAGCGAGTTGGCTTCCAGAATATTTCCCGGCTTCAGCCGCGCCACGGGCGGCGCCACGCCAAAAACGTACTTCACGTTGTCAATCGTGCCCTTGAAGCGCACCACGTCTTGCCCGCTGTTTTGCTGCGCCTGCGCAAGCGCCACAACGGAAACGCCGACCAACAAAGAAACCACCGCCACCGCCTTCATCGCTTTCATGAGTCCCTCTCGAACCGAATCCCGCTGAGTGCACCACACGCCCATCGCGAAGTCAATTGCCGCGCCCGCACGCTGGCTGCAACATTTGTTTCATTTCCTCTGGAAATCGTTGCGTTTGTTGCGCCCCCGTGATAGAAACCCCTCCAGAGTGGTCAACTTCTCGCGATTCCAGGTCCGCCGGTAGGCTGCTGCTCGCGTTGACCCACTCCCAGGAATCTCTTCGGGGGCTTTCATGCAACGATCCATGCAACTTTCTCTTCGTGTCTCCGCCGCTTTTCTCGGCAGCGCGTTTCTTTTCGCGTCGGTCTCCTTCGCCCAGGAAAAATCCGCGACGCAGGAAAAGCCCGCTGCCGAATGGGACACCACGCTGGCTCGCGGCGCGACGCGCACCATCGATTTCGACACCAGCGAAGGCACCTGGATGTCGCTCAGCCTCTCGCCCGACGGCAAATGGATCGTCTTCGATCTCCTCGGGCACCTCTATCGCATGCCCTCCACCGGCGGCAAAGCCGAGTGCCTCACGCAGGATTCCGGCATCGCCATCAACCAGACGCCGCGCTATTCGCCCGACGGCAAAACTATCGCCTTCATCAGCGACCGCAAGGGCCAGAACAATCTCTGGCTCATGGATGCTGACGGCAAAAATCCCCGCGCCGTTTACACGGACAACACGCAGCGCGCGCTAAGCCCCATCTGGACGCCCGACGGCAACTACCTCATCGTGCAGCGCCAGGGCACGCGTCCCGGCATGGGCTCGCCGTTTGGCTGGAGCCTGGTCATGTATCACAAGGACGGCGGCGCGGGCGTCGAACTCGTTGGCGGCGACAAAGGTCCCGGCTGGCACTCCGTTTCCGCCGACGACAAATATCTCTACTTCGACGTGCAAATTTGCTCTCCACTTCCCTTCGGCCACACCGATCCCATGCTCGGTTGCGCGCAAATTCGCCGTATGAATCTGCAAACCCGCAAGGTCGAAGACATCACCGGCGGCCAAGCCGAACAGCAGGATCGCGGCACCAGCGGCGGCGCCATCGCTCCGGAAGTTTCGCCCGATGGCCGCTACGTCGCCTTCGGCCGGCGCATTCCCGACGGCACGGAATCCTACAAGGGCCACGTCTTCGGCCCGCGCACGGCGTTGTGGCTGCGCGATCTGCAAACCGGCGAAGAGCGCCTGCTGATGGATCCCATCGAACTGGACGAGTCCGAAGAAATCTCCCGCCAGATGACTATTCTTCCCGGCATGGCGTGGACGGCCGATGGCAAGTCCATGATTATTTCGCAAGGTGGAAAATTCCGCCGCCTCTCCGTCGACACTGGAAAAGTAGAAACCATCGCCTTCACCGCGCACGTGCACCGCACCATTTCCGAAATGGCGTATTCCCCGCTTCCGCTTCCCGACAGCGCCTTCGAGGCCAAATTCATCCGCTGGCAAAGCGCTTCGCCCAACGGCAAACAAATTGTCTTTCAGGCCGTTGACAAGCTTTGGCTCATGGATTTGCCCAGCGGCAAGCCGCACCGCCTCACGCCCGATTCCTTCACGCGCGGCGAATTTTCTCCTGCATGGTCGCCCGATGGGCGAACCATCGCCTTCACCAGTTGGGACGACGGCAATCACGGCCAACTCTGGACCGTTTCCGCGAACGGCGGCACGCCCACGCAACTCACGAAAGATCCCGGCGAATATCTGAATCCCACCTGGAGCCCCGACGGCGCGATGCTCGCGTACTCACGCGGTTCCGGCGCCACGTTGCGCGGCCGCGACTGGGCGCGCAATGAGTGGTACGACATCGTCTTGCAGCCAGCCAGCGGTGGCGAAGCGCAAGCCATCGTTCGCGTCGGCGGACAAGAAAGTCCGGGCGCGCGTCCGCAATTCGGCCCCGGCGGCCGCATTTATTTCACTGAGCACCGCGCCGAAAAGGGCGACGGCCCCTTTGGCGGCAAGCAAGTGACCGATCTGGTTTCCGTGCAGAAAGACGGCTCGGACCGCCGCATCCACGCCACCTTTCCCTACGCCACTCTCGCACAGGTTAGTCCCGACGCGCAGCAGGTCGCCTATCAGGAAGGCGACAACGTATACCTCGCGCCGCTGCCTCTGAACGCCACTGGTCAGGAAGGCATTCGCCTCGACCGCAAAGCTCCGGCGTTCAAAATCACGCCGGCCAGCCTGGACGGCGGCATGTATCCGCGCTGGCGCGACCCTGCGACCTTTGAGTACGGCAACGCCAACAAATATTTCGTCTATCACGTGGGCACCGGAAAAACTGACACCACGGACATTCACCTGAGTGTGCCGCGTGCCATTCCGCAAGGTTCCATTGCGCTGACTAACGCGCGCATCATCACGCTGGCCAATAAACAAGTCATCGATTCCGGCACCATCGTGGCGAAAGACGGCCGCATCACGTGCGTCGGCAAATGCTCCACTGCCGGCGTCGCGCGCGTAATTGATGCCAAAGGCAAAACCATTATTCCCGGCTGGATCGACATGCACGCGCATCATCACCGCGAGTCGGGCGGCATCGCGCCCACGCACAATTTTGAATCTGCCATCTATCTCGCATACGGCGTGACCACTACGCTCGATCCTTCCAACTGGTCGGAAGATTCCTTCCCGATCGCGGAAATGATCGAAGCCGGCAAATCCATTGGCCCGCGCACCTTTTCAACGGCGACGCCTTTGCTCAACGGGAGTGGCCCAAATTTCAACGAACTCACCAGCTACGAAGTGACGGAGCACGAAATCACGCGCCTGGCCTCGTATGGCGTCGTCGCGCTCAAACAATATCTCCAGCCGGACCGCGAGCAGCGCCAGTGGATTACGGAAATCGCGCGCAAGCAACATTTGCGCGTAACCGGCGAAGGCTCCGCCGACCTGCTGCACAAAGTCACCATGCTGATGGACGGACAAACTGGCTTCGAGCATCCCACGCCGTATGTTCCGCTCTACGGCGATGTCGCGAAATTCTTCGGACAGGCGCACACCGTCTATTCGCCGACGTTCACCGTCGGCGGCACCGCGCCCTGGAACGAAGAATACTTCGACCAGATTAGCGACGTGTGGAAAGATGCGAAGCTCCAGCGCTGGACACCCTGGCGCGAATTGATGCCGCACCTGCGCCGCCGCTGGCTCCGCCCGCTCACTGACTATCACTTCGGCGTGCAAAGCCAGGGCCTCGCGGACATCATCGCCAATGGCGGTTACGGCGCGATCGGCTCGCACGGCCAGGCGCATGGCATCGGTTCGCACTGGGAAGTGTGGATGCTGGCCAGCGCGCTCGGCAACATGGGCGCCCTCGAAGTGGCCAGCGTGCACGGCGCGCATTTCCTCGGCGCGGACAAGGATCTCGGCACGCTGGAACCCGGCAAGCTCGCCGACCTGATGGTGCTCAACGCCAACCCGCTCGACGATATTCACAACACCGCAAACATTGCCATGGTCATGAAAGCCGGAACGTTGTATGACGCCGACACGCTCGACGAAATCTGGCCCGACAAGAAGCCCTTTGGCGCGTATTACTGGGTGAACCTCGATGAGCTGCGCAACGACACGCGCCCCGTCGATATTTACGACAAAAAGTAGCGAACGACGGGCACGATGAATCGTGCCCCTACAACTCGCGCGCGAGAAACTCGCTGGGTTTCAGGCGGCCGGTGGCGAGCTGCGCGATGAGTTGGGCGTTGGCGGCGAGAAAATCGTAGTTGCCGAGTTCTTTCGGCAGCGACCAGGTTACGTGCTCGAAGCACTTGGGCGTGATCTCCGTTTCCCGGATGGAAGCGGCGTAAAAGCGAATCTCCAACTCTCCCGGCGTACTGGCATATTTGTGCCGCACGCGGCCCATCTCGACGCACTTCTCGAGCGTAACGGCCAACTCTTCGCGCAGCTCGCGTGCGAGCGCCGCTTCCGGCGATTCGCCCGGCTCGACTTTGCCGCCAGGAAATTCCCATTTGAGCGGCGATGTATCGTCCCGCCGGCGCTGGCAAATGAGCAGGCGCCGGTCGCTGCGTTCGATGATGGCGGCAACGACGAGCCTCAATGCTCACCCCAATCGAGCTTGTCGGCGACGAGCTCCAAAGGTCACCCCAAGGCACACGCCGCAACCGTGAGTCGCGTGATTTGCGCCTCGTCCGCGCGCTTCATGCGCGGCTCGCCTTGGAGACACTTGCGGCCACTTGCTGAAAGATACGCGACAGTTCTTTTGCCCCAGCGAGAAGCGGCGGGCCGGGCGTGTTTAGCAATTCATCGCGCACGACGTAAACTTGCCTGTTGCGAATCGCGGGAAGATTCTTCCACGCGGCGACTTCGTATGCCGCTTTGACTTTCGCTTTGGCGCCCGTGGCGGCCCACGCGAGCACAATCACGTCCGGCTTGGCCTCCGCCACTTCTTCCTCGGTGATTTTCTGACCGGCCGGAACAACCATTTCGGCGCCGCAAAGTTTCACAAGTTCCGCGACCCACGGCGGAGAACTGATGCGCGGATGCGGCCACGCCTCGCAATAAACGCGCAGCCGGCCGCGTGGCGTGGTGATTTTCTTACTCTTCTTTGCGATGGCTGCGAATGCGCGCCGCATTTTCTGAGCCAGCCGCGCGGCCTCCGCTTGACGATCGGTAATGCCGCCGAGCAGCCGAATGTCGCTCTCGATATCCGCAAGGGTTCTCGGATTTTTGGCCAGAAAATTGAGCGGAGATTCGAGGAGCTTGGCGACCACTTCCGCTTTGAAAGGAACAGAGCCGATGACCAGCGACGGCTTCAGCTGCAAAATCTCATCGACCGAATCCATGTGCCAGCAATCACCCAGCTTCGGCAGGCCGTTGACGGGAGCCACATCGGCGCACCACTTCGTCACGCCAACGAGAGATTTCTTTGCCCCAATGGCGCAGAGAATGGAGGTGGCGCTCGGTGCGAGGGAAACAATGCGAGGTTTTGAAGGCCGCGCTGGCCGCATCGAGGAAAAGTGTACCAGAGCGATGGCGCGGCACTTGCTCAACTTCCGGAGCCGTCTCGTGTTAGCGCCAAGAACGGGCAGGCTTGAACCGTGGTTGGCAGGGCGGCGCTTTTGTTACACACTGCCCCTTCTGCAGGCACCCCGCCGATAGCCGCCGCAGGGAGGTTGGCGATGAAGCGCTGGTTGTTTCGCGTCTGCGCGTCCTTGGTTGTTTTCTTCGTCTGCAGGTGTGGCTCGCTCCACGCGCAGACCAATCCTTCGCCCAACCGGCCACCAAGCGGATCCGCGAGCAGCGTGGACCTGAATGGGATATGGGAAGGGGTGGCGGGCACGCCGGGAAGTCCCGGAGATCACAGGACGTATCGCTTTCTGCTGTACCAAATCCGGAATACGATTCAGCTGTACACGTTCGACGGCTATCCCTTGATGCGCTCCGGCGTGCAGATGCTGACGACGGACATGCCGGTGCCCGCGGAGTTGCCCGCCAAGATCCCGGCGGACATACGGTCCAGCAATGACGGCCGCATGTGGTGGTATCACTCTGTCCTGTGGGTTGACGGTCCGGACGATCTGCGCCTCTTCGACGTCCACAAGATCCACCGGATCCGGAAGATCGAAGTGCAGGACATTCCGTGCGATCCCGCAAACTCCGCACACGTCAGCGGAGTGGACGCCTTCCATCGCGGGAATGCGTACTTTCTGCTGAATGACCTGACGACGGCAAACTGCTGGTTTCGCGTCGGGGCCGTGGAGGGAAACGGATACGCGCAAGCCAGTTACGCGTACTCGCTGCTGCACGCAAGGGGCATCGCGCAAAATGTGAAGGAAGCCAAAGTCTGGGCACAGCGGAGCGCGGAGCAGCGCAATCCCTTCGGAGAATTCAACTTGGCGTCGATTATCGCGACGGCCAAGGCGTCAAATCTCCTGGAAGCTATTCAAGGCGGGTTCGCACTGGTGCAAGCCGACGAGCTGATAAGGCGGTACAGGCTGCACGACCCGAACCAGGTATTCACCGGAGATAGGACAGCGCCGCTGGAGCCGGCGATTCCCACGTTTGAGAAAGACAGCGACTTCAGGTACGACTTTACAGGAGAGTTTCGCGTGAACTACCCGCCGGAGGCACCGCGGCATCCGGTATTTGCGGTGGTGGTGCTGCAAAAAAACACGGACTTTCAGCTCATCGTGGGCGACCCGAATATCTACTATCCCGCCGGGGAAAGCATGTTCAATGGGCATTACGTGGGGGGGGAGAATTACCGGCGACTTGATGGATGCGCCGGCGCGGAAAGGAGACGGCTACCGGGGATTCGCGTGGACGAAGGGGGAGATTCAGATTGCCAATCCAAACCAGCTGATCTTGCCGGGGAATGTGAAACTGACGTGCACGCGCGGAGGAGGCGCGGCCAACCGGCCGTGCGATGCGGTGAAAGACCGGTACCTGGACCCGGGTCGCGCCCTAAGTTTTGCGGCGGTCGATTACACGTTGAAGAACTACGGAAACGCGGCGTGCTGGATGTACATTGCGGGAATCCAGGGGCGACCGGAGGCGGCGCTCGCTTTGGGACTGTTTTTCCGAATGGGAATGGGCGTGAAGAAAGATGACGTGCAATCGTTCATCTGGGTGCGCCGGGCCGCCGATGCGGACATCGATGAAGCCGATGAGCTGCTGGCGCAATACTATGAACAAGGGATAGGGACGAAAAAGGATCCAGAGTTGGCACAGCTGCGCAGGGCGGAGATAAAACGCAGGCTCGAAATCTTACGGCTGCAAGCGGAGAAGGACGCCAGAGAAGAGCGACAAAATGAGAAAGAGGCGCAAAGCATGATCGGGTTGATCGGCATGCTGGGGATTCCACTGAACCCGTTCAAGGAAGATTTGATTCAGGCGAAGATGGCGGAAGGAAAATCGCGCGAACAAGCGACGCGGCTCGTTGAATTGGATAGCGAGAACGATTGGTTTGGGCAGTTCCTCGGGGACATGATTAGCGGGCGGGGATATCAACCGCCGCCGATGCCGCCGGAGCAGAAGTAGGGACAGGCGCCATCCGAAGAAGTTCAGGGGCCGCAAGTATGAACCCTAACGCAATTGTAGGCTGATCCGGCAGTCGCCATCTGGTTGGCGTCATCGACCAGGTATTGGGTGACTTTGAGGGAAAGTTCGATGACGTCCGTCAGAGTCAGGCCGAAATACGTTTTAGAGTTGGCCTTCTGCCATAACTTGATTCCCTGCGCGGTCTGCGCCTGGTCTTGCCAGTATTTGGCCTTCACGGGATCCGGCGCGGTACCCTTCCCTTCACGAAAAAGCTGAGCGAGTAGAAGCTCGCCTCCGATGTCGCCCTGACGGGCGCTGTTGACGGCCATCTGGAAAGCCAAGTGGTAGTCCGGTGGATTCGCCTGAATCAGAAACGCTGCATACATGGCTTGTCCCGGCGCGTACCCTGCGTTCGCGCTCATAGCTAAGCTAGCCAGCAGCGCGTGGCGTCCGAGTCCTTCGCAGACATCGCGACGTACCCGCGCACCCAGGCGTGAAACCGATCGATGTGATAGGTGTTCTGCGCGTCGCACAGGATGTCGTGAGGAGGAGGAGCACTAACGCGGAAGACGACAGCCACATTGCCTTCCGAAGTCATCTGCAAGGTGTCGGGGTTGTAGACGAAGAGGGTGGCCGCCGACCACGCAATATTATTTTGCGTCGAGGAGCGGGCCAGGGCCGTTCCACCGGCGACGGGATTGTGGAAATACCAGCCAGTGAAAAAGGGATGGCCTCCGAAGGGGCCCCACATGTCGACGAGGCCGTTGCTTTGCTTGATCGCAATGCGTATCGGGGGGCCCTGCGGCGTGGAAGATTGCCAGGTTCCGGTGAGATCGAAGGGCTGATCGGGAATGTACGACTTGGCATTCTTCACAGGAACGAGGCAAAGGGCCTGGGTGTAGCGCGGATCGTCGCGTCCAGCGACTTTTTCTAATTCGTCACCGTCGTTGTCTCGGATGAGTGAGGAAGAGAGGACGGCGGTGGGCGAGGATTCCAACAGGCAATGCGGATAGTCCTTGTCGAGTGAAGAATTGCAAGTCTGGCCGGAGATCAACGTAGCGCTTTCGAAGTGGCCGCGATAGGAGAACGTGCGGGGCTGGCCCCCGACCAGGAGAACCATATTGACGTCGGCGTCGTTTTGCACGACAGCCACAGCAAGGCCGCTCTCGTGGCCGCCGGTGGTCGCTGGCTCGAGACGCCAGTTCCCGCTCAGGTCAGGAAAAAGGCCGCGAAAAGTCGACGGGGGAGTCAGCGCCGCCTCGCTGGCCTCGTCGATGGTGGCGGAGAAGGTTCCCTTCTTTGGTTCGGGCCATTTTTCGGGCCAGGTGTAGACCGCCTGTCCTTCGATGCGGTGGCCGTTGCGTTTGCCGGTGTAGACGGCAGTAAGGCCGAGGCTGATGCCCGTATCGGTGCGTTTGATGAGGACTTGGCCGTTGTCGAAACGTTCGATGGCGAGGTCAGCGGTGGCCGGAGTTTCCGGTGAAGGTCCAGACGCCGCCGCAAAGCCATGTACCGAGGTCGATGCCTTCGCAAGTGGCGAGGCGCATCGGCCCGGGTTTGGGATGCATCGCTGGACAACAGGCAAGGAGAGCGAAGAGCGTCGCGCGGACCGCTAGTCTTCTCATTGGCGTGCTCCTAGGAGCGGGTGCTTTCTACTTAGAGTAATGCGCAAAGCGCGCCAAAAAATGCCGCTGCTGTTTACCCGGTCAGGAGATAACCGGGTTCGGCTTCTCGGGATTGATGCCGAGGTCCTTGATGGCTTTGTCTAAGACGGACTTGTCGAGCTTGCCGTCGGTGGCGAGTTCGTGCAGCGTCGCCAGGGTGATGAACTTGGCGTCGACTTCGAAGAAGTCGCGCAGCGAGCTGCGGCCTTCGCTACGGCCGAAGCCATCCGTGCCGAGGGCCGCGAGGCGGCGCGGCATCCACTTGCTGACCATGTTGGGCAGCGTCTTCAGATAGTCGGTGGCCGCTACGAGCACGCCGGGCGCATTCGCCAGGCACTCGGTGACGTAGGGCACGCGGGGCTTTTCGCCGGGATGCAGACGGTTCCAGCGCTCGACTTCGTTGCCATTCACGTACAGTTCCTTGTAGCTAGTCACGCTCCACACATCGGCGGCGACGCCGTATTTCGTTTCGAGAATTTCCTGCGCACGCAGCGCCTCGTTCAGAATTGCGCCGCTGCCGAACAACTGCGCGCGGAGTTTGGCCTTAGGATTATTCGCCGCGCGGTAGCGATACATGCCTTTGAGGATGCCGTCGTGCACGCCCTCGGGCATGGTGGGCATGGCGTACGGCTCGTTCATCACGGTGATGTAGTAGAAGAGGTTCTCGCGATCCTTGTACATGCGGCGGATGCCGTCTTGAATGATGACGGCGATTTCGTAGGCGAACGCGGGGTCGTAGGCGCGCAAGTTGGGCACCGGCAGCGCGAGGACATGGCTATTGCCGTCCTGGTGCTGCAAGCCTTCGCCGGAGAGCGTGGTGCGGCCGGAGGTGCCGCCGAGCAAGAAGCCGCGGCAGCGCATGTCCGCGGCAGCCCAGATGAAGTCAGCGATGCGCTGGAAGCCAAACATCGAGTAATAGATGAAGAACGGAATGGTATTGATGCCGTGGGTGGCGTACGCGGTTCCCGCGGCGATAAACGAGGCCATGGAGCCCGCCTCGGTGATGCCCTCTTCGAGAATCTGCCCGTCTTTCGCTTCTTTGTAGTAGAGCAGGGTGTTCACGTCGACCGGCTCATAGCGCTGCCCGACGCTGGAATAAATGCCGACGGTGCGGAAGAGCGACTCCATGCCGAAGGTGCGCGCTTCGTCGGGCACGATGGGTACAACGAGCTTGCCCATCTCCGGGTCGCGCAGCATTTTGCGCAGCATGCCGACAAACGCCATGGTCGTCGAAACTTCGCGGCCTTCGCTGCCCTCGAAAAACTCCTTCCACAGTTCATCCTGGTTCGCCACGAGCGGCTTGGAGCGCGCGGAGCGCTTGGGCACGTATCCGCCCAGGGCTTCACGGCGCGCCTTCAAATACTGAATCTCGACGCTGTCTTCCGCGGGCCGGTAGAACGGCACTTCCACGCAGTCGTGGTCGTTCATGGGGATGCCGAAGCGCGAGCGGAACTCCTTGAGCTCGTCCTCGTTCAGTTTTTTCTGTTGGTGCGTGACGTTCTTGCCTTCGCCGGCTTCGCCGAGGCCATAACCTTTGATGGTGCGCGCCAAAATGACGGTCGGCGAACCCTGGTGCTCGACGGCCGCTTTGTACGCTGCATAGACCTTGCGTGGATCGTGCCCGCCGAGGCGCAGGCGGCGCAGCGCTTCATCGGGAAGCGGCTCGACGAGAGCCAGCAACCGCGGATCGCTGCCGAAGAAATGCTCGCGCACGTACGCGCCAGAGGAAACCACGAGCTTTTGGTATTCGCCGTCCACCAGTTCGCCCATGCGCTTGACGAGCAAGCCCTCTTTGTCGCGCTCCAGAATGGGATCCCATTCGCTGCCCCACAACACTTTGATGACGTTCCAGCGCGCGCCGCGGAAGGCCGATTCTAGCTCCTGGATGATTTGTCCGTTGCCGCGCACTGGGCCGTCGAGGCGCTGGAGGTTGCAGTTCACCACGAAAATCAAGTTGTCGAGTTTTTCGCGCGAGGCCAGCGTGATGGCGCCAAGAGATTCCGGCTCGTCGGTTTCGCCGTCGCCCAAGAATGCCCAGACCTTGGCGTCCGTCTTGGGCTTCAGTCCGCGATCTTCCAGATAGCGGTTGAAGCGCGCCTGATAAATGGCCATCAGCGGGCTCAGGCCCATCGAAACCGTGGGAAACTCCCAGAAATCCGGCATCAGCCAGGGATGCGGATAGGAAGAAAGTCCGCCCCCCGGCTTCAATTCGCGGCGAAAATTTTCCAACTGTTGCAGGGAAAGCCGGCCCTCGAGAAAGGCGCGCGCATACATACCGGGCGCGGCGTGGCCCTGAAAATAAACAGTGTCGCCCTCAAACTCTTCGGTGCGCGCGCGGAAGAAGTGGTTGAAGCCCACTTCGTAAAGCGTCGCGGCGGACGCATACGTTGAAATGTGCCCGCCGATGTTGTGCTCCACGCGATTCGCGCGCACGACCATGGCCAGGGCGTTCCAGCGAATCAGGCTCTTGATACGCCGCTCGAGCAACTGATCGCCGGGAAACAGCGGCTCCAGCCGCGCGGGAATGGAGTTGGTGTAAGGCGTATTGGCGGAAAACGGAAGATCGATGCCGGAGACGGTGGCGTGCGCGCGCAGGCGTTCGAGAATTTCCCGCGCCACTTCGGGCCCGCTCGATTCGAGCACGGAGTCCAGCGACTCCAACCACTCCTGAATCTGCGTGTCTTCCAAACCGTGCGGCCCCACGGTCTGCGCCTCCTGCGGGTGCAAGTCTAACGCGTGGGTCTCGTTGAGTGCTTCGCTCGGGCTATCCAGGTGGGTGTAGGTCTCATTGTCCATAACTTCGGCTGGCCCTTCTTTGTTCAGATTCGCAAGCAGGCCCGCGCCATCAGTCGACAGGCCTGCGCAGCAGACTTCTTCGCACTATAAGTAGACTAGGATACACCGCGCCGCGCTTCTCTGCACCCTGCCTTTCGGGAAATTCCTTTCGAAGTTTTCGAACGCGCCTCATTGCTCGGAAGGAACCGCGGACGTCTGGGAGGGGCGACGGTCCTGTATCCTTGAGAGTAGTGCCGCAGCGTTCGTCTTGTGCCGCTGCAGCCACTTGCCTGTCAACTCTTACGAATCAAAAAAGGAACGCTGCTCCTGGAAGCCGCCGTCGCGTTGCTGCCAGAGCGCGGCTTGTCAGGCGAACTGGTGCAGGAAGCGGCGCAAGAGGCGGGCGTCCCGGGGCAAAGTGCCAGGCTTTTTTTCAAAATGACGAAGAACTGATCCTTGCGTTCTACCTGCGCGCGGCCAGCAATTTGCAGGTCCGGGCCGAGGCTCTTGCGCAGGGCAGCGTGGCCGAACGCTTCCGCGCGCTGATGCTTGCCAGGTTCGAACTCGTGGGACCTTACCGAGAAGCGTTTGCCGGACTCTTCGCAAAAATGCTCGACCCGCGGACGAACATCGGTGTACTCAGCCAGCAAACGGAGTTGGTGCGCCTGCGCACGCAAGCCGCCTTCGCGAAGGTGGTGCACGGTGCCAAAAACGCGCCGGAATCTGCCAAGCAACTTGTGCAAGGTCTCTACGCGGCGCACCTCGCGTTGCTGCTCATCTGGAGCCAGGGCCGCACGCCAGACGCCAAGAGCACCCACGCGGCGCTGGAATTGATCGGCAAGCTGGTGGATGTGGCGTGGCGGTTCCGCTGGATGCCCTTGTCCGGCTCGCTGCTTGAAAGCATCGATTCCATTGCCGGCCCGCTGGTGGATCCGCCCGCAGACCCGCAGGCGACGGCGGCGGCGCGGGAGATTCTCCAGCTTGTGTTTCGCCACCGGCGCTTGCTGCCGAATAGCGGCGCTTGTACGAGCGCGAATGGCGGCGATCCCTGCGACGGCTGCTTGGAGTCGCACCTTCCGTTGGTGCGGCGGTTTGTCGGAGCGGGCCTGCCGGTGCACTTCGTGCTGCCGGCATTTCCGGCCAAGTCGCCGGTTGTCTTAGTTTCTTCGTTGAGCCGAATCGTGCAGCGTTTGATCCCTCACTTGAACTCCCCTTGCGCGGGGCCGAGGCTGCGGCCACCGTCCAGAACCAGAACATGGCCGGTCATAAATTCGGCGTGGATGAGATAGGAGACGGCGTCGGCGATATCGTTGGGTGTGCCGGTGCGCCGCAGCGGAGCCAGTTTGATGAAGTCGGCTTCCCACTCCGGCGGATCACCGGGCATGGTAATCGTTCCCGGCGCGATGGCGTTGACGCGCACTTCCGGCGCGAGCGCTTTTGCCAGCACTTTGGTTAGCATCACCACGCCGGCCTTCGAAATCGAGTGTGGAATGTAACCCGGCCAGCCGAGCAGGCCGCCTGCATCGGCGAAGTTCACAATCGCGCCTTTGCTTCGCCGCAGCAAGGGCGCCGCCGCTTGCGCGCAAAAGAAGCCGGCCTTCAAATTTGTGTCCAGCGACCTATCCCAAATTTCTTCGGTCGTTGAAATGATGCTCGCCGGCAAAAAATTCGCGGCGCTGTTCACCAGCACATCGAGCCGCCCAAACTCTTTTCCCGCCTGGTCAAACAGCCGCCGTATTTCGTCCACGCTGCCGAGGTTCGCCGGAAACGCCACGGCGCGGCGCCCGAGCGCCTGAATCTCAGCGCAAGCCGCCGCAGCCTCCTTAGCGGAGGAGTTGTAGTGCACGGCAATGTCCGCGCCTTCCTGTGCTAGGCGCAAGGCCACGGCGCGGCCAAGACGCTTCCCCGCGCCGGTCACCAGCGCCACTCGCCCTTGTAGCGGGAGGTTCATGCGCAATGAAAATACCACGAACTCGTGTTAACACTCCGCAGGTCCGTCGCGTCCTCCAGGCCGATGCTCGGAATCTGCTTGAATCGCCGGCCAATTTCGATTTCGCAGATGACCCCACTATGCCGTTAGCCCGATGGCTCGAAGATTTTATCCAAGACCTGCGCTACGGGTTTCGTCAACTGCTGCAAGACCCCTTCGTTGCGGCGGTCTGCATCCTCACGCTTGCTCTGGGGATTGGCGCAAACGCGGCAATCTTTAGCGTTGTTGACGCGGTTTTGCTGCGTTCGCTTCCTTTCAAGGCCGCGGATCGCCTCGTAGATTTGACCGAGTACCGGCCGGGAGGAGTGGATAGCGGGGGCGTCTCCTACCCTGACTATCTTGCTTGGAAAGAGCAAAACAAGTTGTTTGAGGAAACCGCGGCTTATTTCTTGATCAACGCGTCGAACGACATCGTGCTGGGCGGGCCCTCCTCCACCGAGCGTGCGCGGTATTCGACGGTCACGAACAGCTTTTTCACTATCCTGGGCGTGCAGCCGGCGCTGGGCCACGGTTTCTCCGCGAGCGATGAAACTCCCGGCGGCGGAAAAATCTTCCTCGTCAGCGACGCCATCTGGCACGGCGTTTTTGGCGGCGATCCGCGCGTTATCGGCAAAACCTATCTGCTTGACGGTGAAGACTACACGCTCGCCGGTGTGATGCCGCCGGGATTCGACTTCCCTAGAGGCTGCGGCGTTTGGGTTCCCACCAGCACGCTCGGCGAATCCGGGCTGCACGATCGCATTTCTCATGCCTATCACGTGCTGGGAAGATTGCGGCCGGGAACGAATCTTTCGCAGGCCGAAGCGCAAATCGAGACAGTTCAAGAGCGCCTCGCAAAAATCTATCCGAATACGGATGCGGATTGGCATGTGCGCGCCCAGCCACTGCTCGATGAGGTGGTCGGCAATGTCAGAACGCCGCTGTTCGTGCTATTGGGTGCGGTCGGTTTCATTTTGTTAATCGCCTGCACCAACGTGGTGAATCTTATGCTAGTGCGGGCTTCGGCGCGGGAGAGAGAATTCGCCATTCGCGTGTCTCTCGGGGCTGGGCGCGCGCGCCTGTTACGCCAGAATTTGACGGAAGCGTTCCTCATTGTCTGCATCAGTCTCGCGCTGGGCATGGCCGTCGCGAAATGGGGATTGGCGCTGACCGTGGCGCTGACGTCCGTGCAGTTGCCGCGCATGGAATCGTTTCGCGTCAATTTCCCGGTGCTGGCGTTCCTGTGCGCGATCGCCGCGCTGGTGACGCTGCTTGTCGGCCTGGTACCCGCGCTGCAATTGTCGCAGCAGGACCCGCAAGGCGCGCTGCGCTCCGGCCAGTACGGCGGCGGGACCGGTCTGCCCGGCCGGCGGTTTCGTGGCGGCCTGGTCGTCTCCCAAGTGGCCCTGGCGCTGGTTCTGCTCTGCGGCGCGGGTTTGCTGCTGCAGAGTTTCGTGCGCTTGATTCGTGTCCATCCGGGTTTTCGGCCGCACCATTTGCTCACGATGAAAATCGCGCTCCCCA